>Ga0126342_10008788_pt1 | contig 18095 bp, 13 predicted proteins | sample Cyp1metagenome_FD_92528 | JGI IMG/M metagenome (GOLD analysis project Ga0126342, IMG submission 92528) | Coral microbial communities from Lord Howe Island, Old Settlement Bay, Australia - Cyphastrea 1 metagenome | ecosystem: Host-associated > Invertebrates > Cnidaria > Coral ... | reverse complement strand
TACCTTCCACTACACTTCACTACATTACACTACACTACACTCCACTACACTACAACTACAACTACGACTACACAACTACACTCCACTACACTCCACTACACGAAATTACACTACACTACACTAAATTACACTACACTACAGTGACACTACACTACATTCCACTACACTCCACTACACTACACTACATTACACTACACTACATTACACTGAATGAGACTGCACCACAGATAGACAGGTAGACAGACAGATAGATAAATAGATGGATAGATAGATAGATAGATAGATACATAGAAGGTAGGTTGGTAGGTAAGTAGATAGTCAGAGAAAGAGAGAGAAGGAGAGGAAACCTCAAGCACCTTTCGGTCCATCAGTGGATTCGCTCTGCCATTCCTGATTCACAACAACCAATCTCTCCTATAGGTTTCCTATTTTTGAAACTTCCGCCACCGCCTTGTGCGGTACTACTGGTAATTAAACATGACAATCGAACATAGTTTTCCCAGATGCTCACCATGGTGCTGGAATATTTACCTACAAAACTGGGCTATTTTTGGGGTAAATGTAGGTACATATTCCAGCACCATGGAGTATCTGGGTTTATTTATCATTTTCCTAACGACACCTCAGCCGGGCTAGTTCCGGGATTCCCAGCGGCACGCCATGTTTGATGACAGATGACGGAAGGTATCCCATTTCGTGAAGTCCGCGTGAAATCCCTCTAAACAACATCATCTCACCATGTTTCATTCATAATATTCCAACATTCATTGTTTTTTCTCCATTCATAGTTCATTTAGATATTCAATCCCCAAACAAAAACACAAGTTTTCAGCTGGTTGGTGGTTTGGAACATGTTTTTTTCCATATTATTGGGCATGTCATCATTCCAAGTGACTTTAACTAACTCATATTTTTCAGAGGGGTGGGTAGGGCGAAAAACCACCAACCAGATTATTAACCATCATTAACCATTATGAATCACTATTAACCACTATTAACCACCATTAACCACCATTAACCACCAACCAGGGTTTTTATCGATCCGTTTTTCGCCAGACTCCTACTACAAGACCTTGATCGCCATCGGTGGCCTCATGCGAACCTACGTCATCGATTCCGACGCTCAAAAGCGGTGGACTTCATTGTGGTGGTTTGTGAAGAACAGCCCTGGGAGATCGTGCTATCTACCCTCTGGTTATGACTAACAGTTCGCCATGGGATTTCGATGGCCCTAATCGAATTAGATGATTTACCGTTCTTAATAGCATGGTGATTTTCCATGGCGAACTGTTAGTCATAACCAGATGGAAACTGGGGTAATTGGTATCAACATGGTGGATGTACCATGAGGCATCAAAAAATTGGGATTTCACTAAGGAAAAATGGTGGATTTTTGAAATGTTCGATGAATCCAATGGTGTTTGGGACTAGGATGCGCTAATTATGGGGTTGAGCCAACAAGCCAAGTGAAACAGTTGGAGGAGGATCCACCTGGTTCCTGTTGTTGTTTACCACGGAAATGCCCCGTTGGTTATGCCATGTTATGCCATCCAAATTCCTGGAAATCCTGGAATTCTGGTTGTTTTGATGTGGATATATGAACCTCACCAGCTGTACACAATTTCTTTGAAGGCTATTTGAGACTATAGCCACCATCACCTACCATCATGGGAGTCTCAACGAGGATCATCAGCTGATGGAAGCGTGGAAATTGTATGCTTTGGTCCCTTGGCATGTGAAGAAATGCTGCAAGATGAAGCCCCGAACTTATGTTTTCTGTGTGTTGAGTCCACTTAAGGCAAGCAATGACATCTCAAAGATCTGAGTCAATGTTTGGTTGATATGGCTGTGTAAATGGGGTACGCCCCTGAATTCAAACGTGGAACTGCATGCTATTCCTGAGGGCACCCAACATTTTTACCCATGGTACGGTCTCAAGTGGATTTTGCTCCCCAGGAAATCATGCAATGGAACATCATGGAACCCAATGCAGGCCCTAACCCAAACTGCACCCTCAAACAGCCAACATGGATTTTTTTCACAAGTCACCGCAAATCGATCAACCCTGAAGGCCTGGTTGTAGCGGCTAACCTGGAAACCACCATGGGTTTTAGTTCGGCGTTCCTGAAAATTCCATGGTCTTGCGGGCGAACCTGGGAAATCCTGGTAAAGCCATGGAGGTTTAAAACGGTGGATTGTCCAGCTAGCCATGTTTGATTGTCAGAGGGTATATTTATTATATGGTTTCTTTTCACTTCAGATATACATAGTATTAGAAATTATAAATGAGTTACAATGTGGGGACCTCACTGAGTAAGTGTGCGTGTATCACTTCAATAACTAGGATTTATGCTGGATGCATCTCGAATTTGATGGGATTGTAAAGAAAGTTACCACCGGGGTGGGCATTTTGTATGCGAGTGTGCATCCCAAAACAGATTTATTTCAGTTTTTTTGACTATACTAGTTTGCCCAGATCACAGCAGGTAACTTGCCGGTAATTCATGCCATGATTTAATTGTGTATATATCCCATATATGATTGTGGCTAGATATGGTCGTCATAAGATGTGTTTAACCACATGTGAACTGGGATGCGCATTCATCCCGTTCAGTCCTACTTGTGAGGTGGATTAATTGGGGTTACAATCTACCCACCAGTGGCAGTGCATGTTGCATTTGAGGGAACATGATGGACTCAAGCACGAAGAATCAGAATTTGACCGACCCAGAGATTGATCATTGATGGATGAGTTACGGTGAGTCGGTTTATACCTATGCCAATCATTAACAAAAAACAAAAAGAACGCCTGAACTCGGTGATTGGTGCAGAAAGATTTGACGGATAGATGGGTTTCTATGTATATTATATAATATATATATACACATAGATAGATATATATATATATATATGTTATATAGATATTATTATTATATATATATGTCTATATAGTGTTAATATTTGTTTCCCCAGCATGACCCCATGATCTTGATTGGTTACTGGGTAAGCTTACGGGCAAACCATCATATCCATCATCAGCCCATTTTTTGAATACTGAAATCCTCGTATTTCTTATATTTTTTGCGTAGCTCTATGTTTACTATGTTTGAATGGAGATTTACTGGTGAAACCGAGTGAAACCTCTGGATTAATCGAAGGGTACTCGGCGAACTGGCCAAATCGACACCACCCTTTTCAAGAACTGGCGGAAGTCGAGGCGTGGAGGATCACTGTTTTCCCCTGCCAGGCATGTGACTGGCATGGCCTGAGCTTAGAAGAGATGCTCCCAATGGCCACTGTGCTCATCCTCCGGATCCACATCACCGGCTGCAGATGGCGAGTGTGGGACAGTTCCAGGCAAGGAATTGCTAGACGTATGTCCGGTGAGCTGAATGGCTGTACCATACAGCCTACTGAGCTGCGGTGCAATGTATTGTAGATCTGCACAGTCTTGAGCAACGGAGCAGTCGAGGGGTGGTTCTTGACAGAACCCTTTTAATCCTACATACCCATACCCTGACCATCAAACTCATCACCAGGCTCAATTTTTGCCATCATGTTTCCATCAGTCAAATTCCAGCTTGCCTCCCTATAAATTGGCTGGTAGAATCTCATCATATGTCACTAATTATTCCAAATTAAATCCTCAGATTTAATCTGATGATCTGCAATTTACTAGTTGTCCACATGTTTCCTAACATCGAAATCCAATGTTTGCCAGTCAAATCAGTTAAATCCTGGTTCTTGCTCGTTTCATCCGAAACCCCAATGCATCCTGGCAAGTTTCACCAATGTTTACCGTGTGTGATATGAATCTTCATTTTTGTTCGCTGCAGAAACACACCCATTTTTCTGGAATTGTCCATTGGACAAGTTAAATCAAATTCTAATGAGCTAATTGGCATTTAACCATCAGTATTATAGTTGGATAACTGCAATTTATTGCTTATAGTTGGTAATAACTTTAAATCTGCAATTTTCACCATTTGCTGCTGCTAAATCCTTCGACACGACAATTCCAGATTGTCCACGGCCGAGGCTATGGCCCGTGTGGCCATTATGGAGGCCTCAAAAAGGGCCATTTCTCGTCATTTTTGAGGGACGGAGGACGTGGGAAAAATGGTGAAAATGGATGATTTTCAAGATGATCTCAGCATCAAAGAAGCGGATGTCATTCGATTTAATCATTGAATGATCAAAATTAGATCTTATATCTTATAACTGGTTGGTGGTTTGGAACACTTTTTATTTTCCCATATATTGGGAATTTCATCATCCCAACTGACGAAGTCCATCATTTTTTAGAGGGGTAGGGCTCAACCACAAACCCAGTTTTAACGCTTTTCATGTCTTTCTAGCTCAACCAATCGGGAATTGAACAGCAAATTAAAGGGTGCCCCCAGTTGGGCAGGATGATCATCTTTCTTGATGAACCCCCTGTGTTGCAAAAAAGGCATCACTTCAAAGTGGTTTAACATGGTTTAACAACGTTGAACATGTTGCAATTTGGAAATGGGGTATATTCTCATTGATTGACCAATTGGATACTTTTGTTGTTATTTTTTGTGGTTTAACACATCCCTTAAACATCCCTTAAACATGTTTTTTTTGTTGTTGGGGCGAGGGAAGAGACGGCGAGACATGGACTCCTGAATTAGCTCCACGAACCACAGAACCAGTTGGATTTCCCCCAGGATTCCTATCAGATACCCTCTGGTAAACGTTTACATAGCTATGGAAAATCACCATTTTTAATGAGAAAACTCACTATAAATGGCCATTTTCAATAGCTATGTTAAATTACCAGAGGGTAACATAACTATGGAAAATCACCATGCTATTTATGGGTAAATCCACTATTTCTATGGGCCATTTTCCAGTTCGCAAACTGTTAGTCATTACCAGGCCGGGTATCACCAAAAAAAGCCATGTTCAATAGCTATGTGACAAATTACCAGAGGGTATCCCTCACTGAAAGCCTTCGCTTTTTGAGGTGGATCCAATTAAAGACGATTTCTTGAGGATGCAACACGTGGAGGCGTGGAAGTTGACCGTGAAACCCATTGAAACAAGGTTAGTGTTTTTCACGTGGGAAAGAAAAAAATGGAATAAAGGTCCCATTTGGCTGGAGAAGGTTTTTACATACCACCCTAATCTTTACTGAATATGTTTTAAATGGGTGATGACTTGGGGATGGTGATATTGGTTGAATCCCACATTAGGCATCCAATGTTTTGTTGAGGTACCCCACCTGACACTATGGCCACCCTACCCAACGAAAACTGTTTGTTATAGACAGTTGTGGTCACTGTTTGTGGGTCAGCAGCTATGGCCAAAATTCATGGTGTTGTTTGTTTACTATTGTATTAAGACTTGATTTTGTCAATTCTTTGATATCCCACCAATGTGGTAAACAGAAAAGTATCCATACCAAATTTTATTCCCTGATTCCCATAGACCATAACCAACTGGAGTTTAATGGTTCCATTAGCTGGTATTCGGAAACCATACGAAACCGCAACACATAAAAGAGTCAGTTGCACCTACTTTAGTTGGATTTGTGTGTTCTATTTTTTTGGTGTGTGTTTGTGTGCTGTATGTAGATATCAAACATAATACCATGCTCTAGTCAAATCCAACAAAACCCACAAACCTTTTCCCATGCCTGGCTATTAAACAAACATGCGCTTCCCAAGGTATCAACACGAGGAGAAATTGATGGAAACTGTTTACCAACAGAACTGGACATAAAACTGGTGAGTAATACCATGGAAAAATGAGATAGACTATACCCAAACCTGGAAATACTGGAAAATGTTGGTGGTGTCAAACATGTCTTGATTCCCCTAAAAAAATGAGATGATCCCGACGGGCAAAAACTTTCGGTCGAGACCAAGCAGAAAATGATTTTTCCAGTCATTTGTTGCTTGCTGAAAAGCTGAAAATTATATTGGGGTACCCTCCGGTAAACTAACATAGCTATTGAAAATGGTCATTTATAGTTGATTTTCCCATTGAAAATGGTGATTTTCCATAGCTATGTTAAATTACCAGAGGGTACCCTAAAACCATTACGTTTCCTCATTGGCAAAAACCAGATGATGTTGGGGGCACCACTGGATGGAAATCGGCCACGCTCTGGAAACATGGCAAATTGGACCCCTATTTAGAGATCATTTTCCCAGCCATTCTATATGGCCGCCGTGTCTAGCGCCGGGTAAATGTGAAAGAACTGAGCGACTTCGTAGGTCCATAACGCTACAGTTATGGCCATTTACCAGTTATAAGTACTTATAACCCTATTTATAGAATGTATAATCCCATTTATAACCAATTATAACTAATAAATGGCCATAACGCTAACCATTCTTGAACCGAACATCCCCAGGACTCACAGTTCTTGCTGCAAAAAGCCGTCCACAGCAGTCGCAAGCTTTTGCGTGCCATGTCCGGCCCGCCCATGGTGGGTTGGAAAGGTTGGTGTTGGTACGGTGCGGCTAGGGGATCATTCCACTTAAAAACTGGCAAGTGGAAGTGGGAAGGTTTAACATATTTTTGTTTATTAATGGAAAACCATGGGACAACCATAGGAAATGGTTCATGATGGCTATGAATGATGGTTATTAATGATGATTACTGCTTGGTGGTTTGAAATGTTTGGAACCATGGAATGAATTATGACTTTCCATTACTATTGGGGATTATACTCCCAACTGACGAACTCCATCATTTTTCAGAGGGGTAGGTATACCACCAACCAGAAGATTATAACATATTATAACCCCGTTAAAACTTTATAAGCCAGTTATATCCCTGTTGTAACCCCTTTATAAGCCAGTTATAACCCAATAAATGGAACAACCCAGGAATCCGGGACTTGCTAAGCAATCAGGGTCACTTCACGTGGTTGATCATGGGATTTATGGAGGTTTCCTGACATGGGGGTACCCCCAAATCATCCATTTCAACAGGATTTTCCATTGTAAAAATTGTAACCATCTATTTTGTGGTACCACCATTTCAGGAAGCTGCTTGATTTGCAAACATGTTGTATTGTTTTACAGATGATGTCTTCGAAGTACATGTTGCGTTTGGAAAAATGTTGGTCTCAACAGGTCAAGCTCAGTTGCAAGCACGCATGGATTTAATGTCGTTAGTATGTGGTACATTAAACCTAATATCATTTAATGTCATTATTATAAGTAATATAGCAATAACTATGTTTTTTCTGGAACTGTTCTATACTATAAACCAGTAAGAATGGGACTTATTTTGATTGGGTTCCCAGATCAATGTGGTGTGCACCCAATGCCATAAACAATTCCCATTTGGTTATGATTGTTGCCACCCATTTAAGGTGATATTGGGGATGGCTTATGGCGTTGGGTTTTGCACATTATTCTTAGTATTCTTATTCTTATTATATATATATATATCATAATTCTTCTTCTTATGACAACCATAGAACCATTGATGGATCCAATGGTTATATTCTCATGTTGATTGGGTTGCCACATATTATTGCCATTATATTTCGACTTCAGTTGGCTCACAATGTTTCGAGGTTTCGCTTGGAGAGTTTCCACATCTTCCTGTTGGGACACACAGCGGCTGCCCACAGAGTGAAGATGCAGGATGGGGGTCCACGGGAAAACTGAGCATCGGGTTATAAGAGGGATAATGTGGTAAACCCTTGTAAACCCAATCAAGCAATATATGGTGGTTCTCCGTAGTTATGTTCGATTTATTGATGATTTGCCTACGACAAATGGTGATCTTCCATAGTTCCGTTAGTAAAACAATAATAAACCATCCCAAAAAAACATTTTTTATAGGTGGTATAAACCATTCCCAAAGGATTGTATAAACCATCACCAATTTTGTATAATTATGGTTATTTGGGATGGTTTAAAAATCACCCAAGAATAAACCATCCCCAAACAATCTTGAGAATATAGAGTGGCAGAAATGAGTTTTTATTTCTAATTTTGGAATTAGATAGCCTTTATTTTGCCAGAAATGGATTGTATAAACCATTCAAAATTCGAGGTTTATGATTGGGTTTACCACATTACATTGGACTTAGTGCATAGTAATTCCCGAAACAGATAGAACAACGCATCTACCACTACATGGTGGTTTATGAAGTCATGGGGGTACCCCAAATCATCCAAGTCATTGGACCATTTTAGTATTAAAACCCATTGTTTTTGGGGGGTATTCCCATTTTAGGAAACTTCCATATCAGTAAAATCTTTATCGCCTGATATTCCATGTCATTCCATGTCATTCGTTAAATTTTCATGACTTTATCTTCTAATATCTTCTATCTTTTTTCGGGTGTGCTATACAGCATGTAATGTCACCTCAGCCCAGCCATGCAGACTTTGTAGATCATGTGGAATGTTCACGTTTGATCAATGGCCATGTCAGGAACCTAATTTGAAGGTACCTGCCATATATAAGGCTATATAAGAATATCTCCACAAAATATGGTACTAACTACTAACGTACCTCCATTTTAGGGTCGTCCTGAAATTCCAATTAATTTGATGATTATGCGTTTTGTAAGGCTTAGTGAACGTTTGTAACAAGTTTCCCCATTGGTGTGCCGCCCTTAGGTTTTGTTGCGCGGCTTGCCCCAATCCTCCTGAGTATTATATTATAGAAACACTTCACGAATCCACGAGGCGGGAAAATGGCTCATTTTGCCTTGCCTCTCTATCTACTCATTTTACCATCCTGAAAAATCCAGGTGTTGGAAGTTGCCCGGTAGCGAGATATATGAAATGTTTTAACAACTTGCGATTGCTGGGTTTCCCACGTCCAGTTGTTGCTGTCGGGGACTGAGGACCGGAGCTTTTGTTGTCTGTTCATCTTGATTTTTTGGAAGATTACCACATTTTAACCCATGCTCATGTATACATCATGATTTATTACAGTAAATTCATGGTCAAAATGTGGTAATATGAATATGTATTAATTTACAGTATAAATATTTGCACAAATCATAACTGCAGAAATCTTACCGACATGACTTCGCGACGTCGACTGGAATGCCGGTTGGAATCATCATCCCAACCCACTGGTGCCACTGGGATGAACCTATCAAAACGGTGATTTTTTGGCGCAGAGATCGCCCGTCAAAACCAACGTGGACAGCACAGGGGTGTATCCCCATCAAGTGGAAGTAGCCATCCTTAAATAGCATCATAGTAGCATCAAATAGCGTTATTTCCACAGATTAGTGAATTACCATAATTTATGCAGATTATATATATATATATATATTTATATATATAAATATATATATATTCATAGAAATGGATAAATTAATAGTTTACCAAGTTTACCACTATTTTAGTATGATTAGCTTTATTTTTGTAATGTAAGATCCCCATTGTGATCCAGACCCAACCAGTGTCTTCCGCAGGATCTGAGTTTCGAGTTCATCCGACCCAACTTTCAGCCAGCACTGGAGCTCTATGAGGCCTTTGTTGAACGCCATCAGCCGTGATATCAGCCGTGACGGTTCATTATAAAAGATAGTAATGTTCCGTTCTGATTAGTGTGTACCTCCCCCTCAAACGAATGCTGCTATACCCTCTTTAAAGTTGAGTTTTAAACAACATGTTCCCGAGAAAAATAATACGATCCTGCATTTACTGGAAAGTAAGGAAAATAATTGGCGACAATTGAAATCTACAGTAACTTTTTTTGGCGGATGAACTTGTGATATTGGTTGTCCTGGTAGTATTTGTAATGCTTGTAGTGAATAGGATTCAGCATGTTGATTGTGTTACCTTTTCCACCTCAAGTCTTTTTAATAAAGGTGTAGCAAGAGAAAGAGAAAGAAAAAGGCAAAATAAAGAGAACAAGAGAAGCAGAAAGACAGAGAGAGAGAGAGAGGAAGAGGAAAAGAAATGAAATAGGAAGAGGAAGAAAAAGAGGGAGAAGGGGAGATGGAAGAGAGCGAAAGATTAAGATAAAGACAAAGAGGAAGAGGAAGAGGACGAGAAAGGAAATGAGAAAGAGACATGGACAGAGAAATAGAAAGAGAAACAGAAAGAAAGAAAACAAAAGAATAAGAAAAAGAAAAAACACAGGTTGCTTTTGTAAAAGGCGGTTCTTTCTTCTCTTGGCTCCAGGATCAGCTCTGGAAAAGTTTGCTGCAATTGTGAACCCTGGGAACAAACCTACTAAAGTGAATTGGGCCCTCTCATGGCCCTTCGGGTTTCATAAGTGATCTGAGTCTTTTGGAAAAGACAGACAAGCAACATTTCTCCAGAAAAAATGTCACAAACATTTTTTTTGACGAAAACAGTGGTCTACCAAAAAACATATTGCCCACAGTAGTGAAACTTCCAAACATTTTATGGGTTCAGAATAATTTGGACATGTTGAGCCACACTAGCGAACCTAGCTACTAATGAAGATCCACCATTACTTGAATGGGACATAGGGAATTGTCTGGGATTCTTTTGCAAAATAGTGATTTGATCGTGCAAAAAAGGAGATCTTCAGACATTTACCATCAAACATGAAGATTAAAGTAAGACAGTTCAGGGATTGCCTGGCAAAAACTAAATATGTCTATATTCACTGGTTAGTGGTTTGGAACATTTTTTATTTTTGCATATATTGGGAATAATCATCCCAACTGACTAATATGTTTCAAGATGGTTAAAACCACCAACCAGTCATTTACTGGGATATACTAGAATATCCAGCCAAGATTCGATGAGATGAGATGGTATGTCGAGGTGGTTTCACCCACATAAATAAATTGGCTTAAGTTCGATAGGGGGCATGAGGTTCTAAAGCGGACTGTGGGGTATAAATATATACATGTTTTGTTCAGACAAACCCTAAAGGGTAAAATCAATTTGGTAAATTCATAGAAATGTTTGGTTCCTTGTTCCTTTCAGAGTGGTTCACATCACAATTTCTTCAGATCTGACACTTCAAATATGAAAATTAGCAAGAGTAGCATGAACTCTTGGGAATGGAGAAGGTCCAGCTAGAAGCATGAGAGTTTAACCGTTTTTAACAGGATGACTTTCCTAAACTACCCCTAGTTAGCATCCATTTTAATGGGATTTTCCATCGTAAACCATCCAGCTATTGAGGATCCCCCAGCTATGGACACCAGCGTGATCGGATGATTGGCCTGGTCATACCAATATATCCATACAATGTGGGACAAATCATAGGAACAAACCATAGGATAACCATAGCAACATGGGGATTTCATTTGATTTATGGCTGATTTATGATAGCTAAGTTGGTGCACATAACCTCAATAACTATTGTTTATGATACCTATGACTATAGTATCCATGGGGTTTATAAACCATGTAACCTCAATAACTATGGTTTATAAACCAATACCCTCTGGCAATTTAACATAGATATTGAAAATCACAATGTTTCATGGGTACATCATAGATAAATGACCGTTTTCCATAGCTATGTTAGTTTACCAGAGGCTAATAGGAATCTCTAATATTTGGTGGGATGGCCATGCCTCATTTACCATCTCGTGATCATGGCATTATGCACATGTTAACGGAACATCGAATGGTATAATCATCCCAAAATCGATAAGCCAAGTTGAGAAACATACATTAGTTATAACTGGTTATAAATGGGATTATACATTCTATAAATGGGGTTATAAGTATACTTATAACTGGTAAATGGCCATAACTGTAGTAATTTCTCCAGATTGGGTTTTTGACATTGATATCTTCGGAGAATAACACCGATGCCTCCCTGGAATCCTATGCCTAGGCTATAGGTTTTTCAAGGTACTGTTGGTGATTTCCAGTGGCATACATTTTCGGATTTGACCGAAAATGCTGGACCCAAAGAAACTCGTCAGGTTTATCATGATTTTCCCTAAGTATCCCCAGATGCGAACCATGGTGCTGGAATATGTACCTACATTTACCCCAAAAATTGCCCAGTTTTGTAGGTAAATATTCCAGCACCATGGAGAATCCGGGATCCATAATTGGGATATTTCAGAGAAGCCCATTAATCGCAATGCTCAGCTTCCACAGCTTCCACAATCACACAGCGGCTCCCGGTTTGATCTGGCGCAGATTGGGATGAACACCTTTGACTTGCTGGTTGGGACACCAAATGAGACCAAGTGATCCTGTTCTGGGACGGTGAACGCTGATGATTCTTGTCGGAGATGAGGCAATAATCCAAAAAAGTGAGTCCAAAATATATGGATGAGGCAATTATGGATAATATTAGGGTTAGTTTTCTATATTTTCTATACCTTGGCATACCTGGTTTTCCATTTTTGGACTCACCAAAAAATGTTGGAATTTATGGATCATATGGAATGTTATACTCATAATCCAAAAAAAAATCTGGCGAACCAATGGATTTGGCCCCCTGGGGATTCAACTTTGTGTAGGTTCTTTGCTCTGGAATTTGCCCATGGAATATGTACAAATCAACACTTAAGTTGTGAAATCATGATCATATGTTATTGTTATGTAAGTTATGTATGATTGAAATTGTTTTTGAGTATTGACCCATACTTTGGCACTCAACTTGACCCTTACCAACCCTTTACCCCCAATATATGCCAACCTTTCAGATGTGAGGTCTGAGGTCTGTAGCCAAATTCCAGGTATACAAGGCCAACAGAACAGCTGAAATAACGTTTTTTGTAGGCTATTTGGTTGGTGATTCTGACATCTCTGTCCATCGAATCTTTAGATTTGATTGTCCATCCGTCATAGATTTATCCAATATATACATGATACATGCGTACTGTATCCTACGTGTTCTTCTTGTTCGTCTCGCAATGTACTGTACCCATTGTTGCGTTGGTCTTGTTCGCATTCTCAAGATCGGTTGTTGATTTATATTTATCATTCCTCTTTGTTTTGCAATCCCCAGGTTTTTTCCTCAATCCCCACTTTTCACGGCTTGATAGTTTTGGATTATTCAAACCCCCAATTGTTCCTCCCGCCCGCCATTTTTCAGGCCTTTAGTATCATCCCCAACTTGGAAGCCATGATTCGCAAGCCCCAAGGCAAGCAGTGACATCTCAAAGATCTGGGTCATTCCATGGGTTAGATACTGTACTAGCTTTACTTTAATCTTTTCGGTATTTTTCAATGGTAAAATGTCATAAGCAGCTAAAACATTATTTCGCCGTTCCATTACCGTCTCATCAACGATGTCGATATGGAAGGGGCTGGGCAACCCGACTCTCAAGACGGCATCGACGCATTGCGGTTGAGAGTCCAAAATGAACAAGAGGCCTTCGATGCATTCAGCAAGCGAATCACTTCGTGGTTTTTGTTGTTTGCATTCAGTGACGGCACCTCTCCGGATTTCGGGCCAAGCTCGAGAGGGTTCATCGAGTCTCTGACGGGAGTGCATTTGGAAGAACCACAAGACCAGGAATTGGTCATGTGGAAAAGCATTTACTCCTGCATCCACAGACAGAACTTTCAATTTCAAGTTTTGTGGGCATATAACTTGACCCGCCACATCAAAGCGTGGAACCCTGCTGATGAGGTGTTCATCAACGTCTTTGACTTTCCAACAGGGAGTGCTGCTCCCACATTGCCTACTTCAAGGGCGGCGTAGGCATCAAAAAAAAATAGGCATCAAAAAAAACATTTTTAGGCATCAAAAAAAAAAATAGGGATCAAAAAAAACATTTTTAGGGATCCGGAAGGAAGGAAGGAAGAAAGGAAGGAAAGAAAGAAAGAAAGAAAGACAGAAAGAAAGAAAGACAGAAAGAAAGAAAGAAAGCAAGCAAGCAAGCAAGGAAGGAAGGAAGGAAGAAAAAAAGGAAGGAAGGAAGGAAGGGAAGGGAAGGGAAGGGAAGGAAAGGAAAGGAAAGGAAAGGTAAGGTAAGGAAAGGTAAGGAAAGGAAAGGAAAGGAAAGAAAGATAGATAGTTAGATAGATAGATAGAAAGATAGATAGATAGATAGATAGATGGATAAATAGATAGATAGAGACATAGATAGATAGATCAATAATGATCAATAGATTAACAGACAGACAGACAGACAGACAGACAGACAGACAGACAGAAAAAAAACAAATCAGAGCCTGAAAAAAACATGTTCTTTTTTTTTGCGAAGCCGGGCGTCAATGAGTCTCACAAGGGCAGTGCCGAAACAAAAAAAAAAATCAGGTCGCGAAAAAAAAAATAAGCAGTGCCGGGCTTGACCCCTGCCATCCCCGCGAGAAGGATTCATTCCATTTCATCTCTCAGGGGGGGAAGTGAGGAAAACTAATCAGAGCATGAAAAATGGATTCTGAGTTTCACGAGGGCTTTGCCGGAAAAAAAAACAGATCGCGATTTTTTTTTTGCAACCGCAACGCAGGCTAAACTCCCGGCCCCTTGCAGCCAGCTCAAAGAGAGAGAGTAAGTAAGGAGGCAAAATTCCCCGAGCACAATGGGTAGAGCGTCGGTCTTCAAGCTCGAAGGTCGCGAGCTCGAATCCCGGAGCGGCAGGGCTAAGTTTTCATCAAGTCATTGGGGTAAAACCATGTTTCAGGTTCCCTACTCGAGCCACATATTGATTTTGAGTGGGGTGGAAGCAGTCCAAGCATGCGCGAAAAAGCAATTTTTCGGAGCCCAACAAATTGCTTTTCTGCAAAGCTCGTTTTCACCCCATAAGGCCATAAGGGATGATTCCACAAAAAGGACAACCTTCCAGTTCCCATCCCACAAAACTCACAAGACTTCACGTATAAACAGTTATCTAAGAATTTGGCAATCCTATCCCAGGGTCCTTCAAATTCTCAAAGTATTATGTGCTTGGTATAGCTGAAAATATGTAGCCCGCATTGGATCCGAGCCCGTCAAATTCTTATACAGCGCAGTATTCTACAATACTCAAGCTGCATTTTGATCGATTGATTATTGGAGGGAACAATACTACCCCCGCTATTGGCGAGTAATTTGTAGGAAACCTGAAGTAATTATAGTAATTATAGTTTTTGATGACACGGGAAAACCGGGGTATTTTTAGTGGCTCAAAATAGATCAACGGATCAACGTAGCAATGCGCGGACCTGAACAATTGCTGGGTCCTTCAGCTGTGACAGGCCGTGGTTTCTCCTTGAAGCAGTCTCAACGGAAGTTAAATCAGACAGTTCCTTGGCTCTGGATTATACCGGCGGGTGAAGGATATGCGTTTACGGTTGATGTATGTTCCCAATGAACTACCAGGTAACTACGTATACCATCTACCCAGATAAAAATTGACCAAAATTGCCTCGTGCCGGGTCTCTAAGATATTTCTGCAGTTGTTGAAACTAAGTTTTTTTGGCCCTGAATCGGGGAGTCTGACGAAACTAAGGCTTGAGACGATCCTATTGTTCATCCTGAAATAGCTGGGAGTCATGGAAGTTCATTCCCGTGAAAACTTGGTATATCATAGTTTTGCATCCATAGCCATATATCATATTGGAGGAGTGAATAATACACACCAATTGAATGAGCTCGTGTTAGTGTCATCATCCGATATGAGTTGAATGTTGTCTCATTGGTATTTGATTAACACAGTCGTGATCATGTACAACCCAGCCAATAGTTCATAGGAGCGATGGAGCTGTTGCTTGGATTAGACCAGATCAAAATCCAAGTGAATATCCATGAATATCCAATGGTTTGCTAACTGGTTGATACACCACATAATCACTATTATTGCATGATTACCATTTAATCAACAGTTGGTTTGTTAATAATTGTCAAGTAATTAAGTAATTGGTTACACCAATCGCCTTGTTTTTCACCATGCCCTCAATGCCCTCCATGCCCTAAGGCCGAAGAAGTGGCACTGCTAGCTGTGAGCCTGGGAAATTGGGCCAAGACAGGCCGGCCCACAGCATGGCAGGGCGGGGCAGTAGGGTGGTGCTGAAAAAGGGGGGCGGTTGAACTGGGAAACAATGCTGATTTTATCAGCTAAGTTAGAAAATGGCGGTTCTAAATTTGGAAAACAATGATTCGGCTATAGCAAACTTGCCGATTTTATAAGCTAACATGGTGATTTAAACTTTAACTATTAGGACAAATAAGGATTTAGTTTGGAACAACAAAGGGGTTAAACTAGAAACAAAATGATGACTTCAGTAGGTCTCTTGATTTTGGTTTGAAGTGTCCATGCTGCCTGAGTTGCCAGATGATGCCATGAGTATCCGATATTATTCGCACAACTAAGGATTGCATATCACAAAGTTCTGGTTCATTTGGTTGCACTCCTGGAACGACTTACAAACAAGCCACCATCCAGTATTCAACACTTGAATAGATTAACGCATTAACGCCTTTTTAATCCATTCAATCTATTCTGCCCTCCCTTTTTTGTTGATAATATGAATTGTTCACCAATGTATCCACCATTGTTTCCACATAAGGAACCCGCCCAACAATGCGCATCTTCATGCATCAACATCGCCACGACCAGGTTTCTTGACCATTTGGAGCATCTTGCAGCCGCCCGGATATATTTTTTTAAGTTTGAGACTTGAAAATGGATCCCAGATGCTCCATGGTGCTGGAATATTTACCTACATTTGGGCAATTTTGGGGGTTTTTATGTACGTAAATATTCCAGCACCATGGTTCGCATCTGGGGATGGTTTTAGGGAACACGTCAACACATTAAACGGCAAAAGTCGAATCTGGAGGGCCTGCTGTGAGGCCGAATCCCGGCAGATATTGCCATTGGACGTCCATGATGAATTGAAACAGGGTGCGTTTCCAGAAATTACATGTCTACTGTCTACTTGAAGCGCGGTTCCACTTTCAGCAGTGATAGGGTACATGGCCATCAGGGTTGTATCGTTATATCCGAACACGTGTCGTTATCATGGTGCCCAACAGTCATCCTAACTGCACACCCAGGCGCATTGATTATTATTTTTGGTGAGACTCCCTTGGATTCATGGTCGCTTCCCATGGTGTGCCGAATGGTGTGAAGGTTTCTTAGTTACCCTCTGGTAGTGACTAGCAGTTTGCCACGTAGAAAATGACCATAGAAATAGTGGATTTACCCATTGATAGCATGGTGATTTTCCATAGTTATGTAAACGTTTACCGATGGGAAGCCTATATCTATAACTGAGGAGCTGACAGTTTTGTTGATTATTTGTGCATAGACATTCAATCATTCAATGTTTCATGGGGATTGTGATAGATCGTGATAGCCTATGATAGCCTCTCACCTTTGCATTTGGAATCCAAAGAGAGGGAGCATGTCCAGGATGCCTAAAGGATGAGGTTACAGTACCCCTTGAGTGGCGGTGACTGGTAAAAACCAAGCGGATGAATACAGGAGGAAGAACCGCGCCCGCCAGCAAACCCAAACGAGCGCGAAGAACCCATGCACAAGTAGACTGTGGTGGGCCCGAGCTATTGATGCTTGTCAATCATTTGCAATTGGCCCGAGCTATCCCACCATGCTGCAGCGCCTGTGGCAATTTCTTCTGTTACTCCTGTGCCCGGCAGAGGAGGCAGAAGAGGAGGCAGTTCCTTGTGGCTCCTCCGAAAGAGATGGCAGGGCAAAGGCGAATAGACTCACTCATCTCGGTTGTGTTTGAAGACACTTCGATATGTTTTGAAGAAATTCATTGCCAAGACATGCCGAGATGAATTTCCGATGCTGAATCTTTTTCATATTGCTGTTAGGAGAGCCTCTATGTGGATACTTGCTAAGATATCATTTCATGATATTTTCTTCCAATTTAAAGCATCCAAAATGTTCGGCCCAGGCTGGTAAGATTCTGGTTTCATCCCCACAATCCCGTGGCGTCATTTCCTTCATTTCTCAATCAATCACATGGTTCATAGGAGTCTGATGTGACCCAAGAGATCTGACCCCTATCCATTTGGCATATATGTCCTGACATGTATACCTTCTCTAAATCTCTCTAAATCACTCTAAGTCACTCCAAGTCACTCTAAGTCACTCTAAATCACTCTAAGTCACTCTAAATAACTCTTAACCATTCTCAGCCTCTGTGGGCCTTGGTTTTTGCAGCGAAATCCCTTGAAAATCGATCATTGACATCACATGAATCTGGGTTTTTGTGGCTTAT
>Ga0126342_10008787_pt1 | contig 18096 bp, 21 predicted proteins | sample Cyp1metagenome_FD_92528 | JGI IMG/M metagenome (GOLD analysis project Ga0126342, IMG submission 92528) | Coral microbial communities from Lord Howe Island, Old Settlement Bay, Australia - Cyphastrea 1 metagenome | ecosystem: Host-associated > Invertebrates > Cnidaria > Coral ... | reverse complement strand
TGGTATGTATGGTATGTATGGTATGTATGGTATGTATGGTATGTATGGTATGTATGGTATGTATGGTATGTATGGTATGTATGGTATGTATGGTATGTATGGTATGTATGGTATCTATGGTATCTATGGTATCTATGGTATCTATGGTATGTATGGTATGTATGTAATGTATGTAATGTGTGTAATGTGTGTAATGTGTGTAATGTGTGTAATGTGTGTATGTGTGTATGTGTGTATGTGTGTATGTGTGTATGTATGTGTGTATGTGTGTATGTGTGTATGTGTGTATGTGTGTATGTGTGTATGTATGTATGTATGTGTGTGTGTATGTATGTATGTAATGTAATGTTATGTTATGTTATGTTATGTATGTATGTACATATTCATACCTATATGATCTTTATGCATAGACGTTATGTTTACAGTATGTAAATATATGTATGTATGAACCTGCATATATGTTTGTATGAACCTGCACATATCCAGGCAAGCTCCGAAGAAACGCCTTCCCCATCCTTTAGCCTGGTTCTGCCATGGGTTGTTCACAAACTTCATCCCTTTCCATAGTTCGTCAATGTGTGGTGCCCCCCTCTTACAAGTTGGTTTATTTTTTTGAAAATCCACCACATCCCACCACCAATATCCATAACTCCTATACTTGACCTACGTTGAAGCTGAAGTGACTATGGGGCAGCACCTCAATCTTGGTATCTCACTACAATTTCCGAAAAGTTGCCGCCCCCTCGCTTCCCAGTGTTTCCCCAGACCTGACCTGATGAAGGTAGCCTCCTACGAGAGGATGAAGTCAGAGAAGACATCACCTGGAGAACCATTTGGTGGTGGGCCAGAACTGCAGGCACAGAATGACCCTGTGGTATTTTGCTGCGGGCATCAATGGCAGTTTTAAATGATTGGAACAGCATCTATTTATCTATTCATGAGTACGTAGAGTTATGATAAAGTTAAAGTGAAGTTTATGTTCATGCTGGGAATTTCCTCAAAGGCATAAGTGTCGAGCGCAGATCGGCTGAGGCATCCTCTGAATGGAGATCCGAATCACATGTTTCAATATCATCCATGCATTGCAGTCGCAAAGCTGTTTGACCTCTGTTCCTGAGCAGATCTATCAACTGTGAGTTCGGTAGGTTGGGTCGATCTCTTTGTCCTGATCTGCTCCGTTTTCCTCCAATCCATCGTGGAGATGCGCGAATCATTGGTGCTGGCGGTGTGGATTGATGCCAAGGCGCGATATACATCATATGGATTTGTTTGAAAGGATAGCGGTAACCCCAAATATATATACCCCAAATATCCCCAAATTTGATGTTTAATGGTGTTCCCCATTGTTCTCACTTTTTCTCATTTTTTTTTTGTCTACTCCTATGTTCAGACACACTCAATATGTACTGATCGATTATAGATTCTACATAATCATACTGTGTATTGACGGAGTTAGAGCCATGGGAACCCATGGAATTTCAGATTTCAGGACGCGACCCGTTTGTGACCCAAAACCTCATCAGCTTTGTGTCCTTTCCTCTTGGGTATATAAGAATAACAACAACAATAAAAGTAAGGAGTAGTAGCAGTAATGATAATAATTATCATTATTAAAGATTAGTGATAATAATAGTTATAATATTATACATAATTATATATATAATATTCGGACCGTTTTTGCAAACACAGCTCCCATTTCACCTTGGATGATTTCGAAATGTTTCGAAACTATTTTGGATATTTCTGGGCCACATTCTGGACCGATGCCGCAGGTAGCATATCCTGATGCCAGCGACGGTGTTTTCATGTGTCTTGGTGGTATCGCTGAATCATCCCTACCCGCTGGAGCGAAACTTTCACATTAGTGGCACTGGCATGACGCATGACCCCCTGCGGAGGAAAATTCAAGTTGCAACGCCACAGCAGCTTTCAGATGGACGCTTGAATGACCATGTTTTGTTGGTTCAAATTTCAATTCCCTATTTACGTGTTCCCAATAAACATACCTATTTTTCCTTCATTGGTCGAATTCCCAGTTTCCAGTGAACCCCCATTGTTCCCACAGCTCTGGAGAAGCAGTTGGCGGTTCCATGCGGTTCCCATTAGGACTCGACTGATTGTGGTGGTGCTGTGCTGCTGCGCCGCCATTTGCATTTGCTTTCTGGCAGTGTCCACCACCACCCTGGGAGCAGCCAGGTCGGCTGGCTTGGATGGGCAGTGGGGACAGTAGCATCCCAAGAAATGAGAAGTTGTGACCTAGATGGGTTTTCAATTGGGATGGTATGGGATGGTATGGGATGGTATGGGATGGTCATGTGTCCAATTGTGTCCAAGTCTATCCCATCCCAAGTGGGATGGCAATTTCTCCCCCTGGAGCCATCACCAAGGTCCATCCACAATCAAGTGATGTCGTGCTTGCTGAAGGCTCCAGTTGACAGGCGATCTCCGGGATCACATGGGAACCCTGTGGGATGATAGGCATAACATGGTATGACCATCGTCTAACCATGGTAACAAGCTCCATGAGTCATACATGGTTATGAAGGATCTAAACATTGATCATCACAGTTTTCAGCCGGCCTTATTGAGCCTGGCTCGCTCTTCGCACATGATTCACAGGGTTAGGCGTCCTGATTGGCAGCAATCGCCACGGGCAGATTCTTTGACAAGCAACCGGTGGGCCGGCTGATCAACCGCATGTCCTTTGACATGAAGCAGGCTGACCAGGGAATGTGTTGAACCATGTTGAACCTTGTGGATTTAGTAGAGGCCTTGCAGTGTCAGGCATTTCATTGACATTTCCCCAAGTGGAATAGATATGGACATGGCTTCCTCCAACGGAAAAGCCCAAGCCACTATGGAGGTTCTGTCATGGATGGCAATGGGATGTTCATGATTAAAAGATGTGCCAAGTGTCCATTCTGAGCCCATTCTGGTTCAGGAATCCCGTAATCTCACTATCCTGCACGAGTTAATTAGGTATGTAGTACAGACATGTAATAAACATGAAAGTGCCCTTACAAGGTCATGTCCATGTGCGGATTTCTGGCAGCAGTTTCCATTTCAAGCCAATATCGGATGTCGCCGCTTCACGTGTTTATGTTCTTGTTCTCACTACTGTTGGTCATACATCTGTATCGATATGTATCGATTATTTTTCCTAATATTCAATGCGCAATTATATACTGTATGTTCCATTTGTGAAGAGGTCTTCCCTAACTCAAGTTCCAGCATTGCCCAGCATGGATAGCTCTCTATGCTCTTGTGGACAGATTCACCTCTGGCGCAGGTGGACGAAACATTTGTCATGAGCTCAGACAGAAATGAAGAGGATTCCCATGGATTCCCAGCTCGGTTCCATAGGTAAAAGCATGGTACCCTCTGGTAATTTAACATAGCTATTGAAAATGGCCATTTATAGTGGATTTTCCCATTGAAAATGATGATTTTCCATAGCTATGTTAGTTTACCAGAGGGTATGTATTCCATGGCGTTCTCTTGGAAATGATATTTTTTGGGACTTTCCCAATCATTTGCGGTGGCAGCTGAGGTGCAAACAATCTTCGGGATGTGTTCAATGTTGGCCACCATGTTGACCACGAATCTCTTTATTCTGTGGGTGATGCCCCGCATCTCAGCCGGACATACTGATCAGTGGACAAGCCATCAGCAGTTGGTAGATGGTTTATCCCGCTACTATTCTATTGAAAAAGATAAACCAATCGTTTTCTGCCACCAAAATTGCTACTTAAGAGTTACTTATGGTATCTTATGGTACTTGTAGTTGGTTACCATAGTATTCCAAGAGTTACCAACTGGTGCAGGATGGCTTGTCCCTCACATTTGTTGCGTGCCGATGCCCCAGGATCGGTTGCGTTCCTCTCAGTCCCCATCTATGCGATGACGTTGCTGCGGCGCATGTTTTGTAGGTGGCACTTGGAAGTTCTGGATTTATCTGGATTTGGGGTTGGTTTCAAACACCCATGTCATATGTTGTGTGAATATATATATATACAGTATATATATAGGTTGTGGTGCTAAACCCCAGTTGGGATGATCTGGTTCCACCAACTCATTTTTTTTCTGGCTTGAAACCACCAAGCAATTTGGTGACATGTTTTTATTGGACATGATTTGGAGACTCAGGTTTTACTTTGTGTATTTGTACCGTGGCATTGCTGTACCCCTTGTGTTTCACTCCAAGCATTCCTTGTCTTCGGTACAAGACCTGCAAGCTGTGGCCCGCCTGCACGAAGTCATATGAAAGTCTCAGGATGCGCTTGCAGTTCTTGGGTCTATGGCTTGAGGGTTGATGCTATATAATTTGTTTATGCTATATATTATATAAAATATACTGTAATGTTATACTATATAATGTGTTTGATATGTTTGATAAACTTTATACCATTCATTTAAGGGCCTCCATTCCTAGTTTTTTTTGGGGGGGGCCAGTCATGATACCACCGAAATCACCTTGACAGGTGGTGATTTCCCAATGCATTTCTATTCGCTCCAACGGAATGATGGACAGCTTCATGGTGCGCTACAATCACTACTCGCAAAGTGTGATTCGAAGCCAGCAGCTGGGCAAAGAGGGAGGTTTCGTTTGTGACAAAAACATGGGGAAGACTAAAATCCAATGGTTTGTGCTTTGCCTGGTTTATCATCAAATTGGAATCAATCATCTCACGTTATACACACATATATATATATATATTATAATTAAAACCGTGTTTTTCCTTCCTTTGGTGGTAATTATGGACTCAATGTTTCGGCAAAGCCAAATGAGCCGCTCATAAACCTCCCTTTACATTTTCAGTAAGGGCCTTGTCATAACGCGTTTGGCGTAAGCAAAACCCTCACTTGCGTAAGGCCGCGTAAGGACTTTGCGTAAGGGTCTCCTGAATTTGCTTCGCGTAAGGAAAAACTCTATGCGCGTAAGCATGGCGTAAGCTTTGGCGTACCCAAAATGATACGACATAGTGACATAGGGAGTGACTGAAGGTTTTCAGAATTGCTCAAATGACTAAAGGAGGAGGGAAGGGGAAGATAGATGTCATGAAAATGGGTTTGTCCAAACGTGGGGTATGGGCCCCGGATTTATGGTCCTTGCATAATGAGAAATCTGGAAAATCAGGTTTTGAACCACAGGATTTCAGGTAGACTCAAATATACACAGACTAAGCATCAAAAGGCAGGCTGGTATCATTACCTGCTGGGTGCCTCATGTTATGGCCAATCTACTGCTGGGATGTTTGAGAGGAAAGGATGTAAAAATGGAGGAAGTGTTTTCGGTCATGGTGAGGTCACAATTTCCTTCCCTTTTGTAGTGGTTCTCTGGCCTGCGTTCCCAAGGTTGGGGGAACCTCCAAATATCCACAAGAAAGTGCACCCAAAGATTGAATATCATCTTTACATCTGGGAACCACACAATTGCAGGTAGGACTGTGGACCATGTTGAGTCGATGTATACCTGGCTGATACATGCTGATACCTGGTGGCTGTTTTCTGCAGCAAAGGTACTTGATCTACTATGTTTGCAGGGCCTGGGCACAGTCTCGCGTAGCACCCTCAGCCAAAAACACGAGCTTTGCGCATCGCTGACCTGGAATAGTTGAGCCTGTATGTGCTTTGCGACGCTTCAGGTCTTTCTTTGTTTCGGCATTCTGGCCGCTTACTTCGCTCTGGGTGGTTTGTACAGCGGTGTCTCCATGGGCATTTTAGCCACTTGTGTGAGCTTTGCCTTCTTCCAGATGAGCCAGTTCGAGGGCCTGCCGCGGTCCTAAGATGTTTGTGTGTTTTAGAAATGTGCTTCAGAATGGCAGTCTTCTTTTTGGAAAGCAATGCGCTCATGTCAGTCTGCACCCTATCCCACCATACAAGCCTCCAGCCAGCCGCCTTTCTTGTTTTCTCAGATGCATGATCTTCACTCACTTGCTGAATGTCCTGAATGCCCTCCAACGCTTATCCAGATACGTGGGCTTGCCGGAGGAGGCCGAAGTTCCCCATCCACTGAGTCCTTGGTGCTTTGGTGCTTTGGTGCTTTGGTGCTTTCCAGCCATGCCATTCCATGCCATGCACAGTCACGTGCTCAAGCTATGCAGCTATGCCATGCTATGCCTCGAGGCAGCAGAAGATATGCCCAATGACTTCTCAGTGCTGAAGCGGGCCAAGATACGTCGGGGGGAACTGGTGCCTCTGCAAATGCGTGCCGAGGCCGTGTTGGTTATGGGGGTGAGATGATGGAAGATGCCGCCAGCTGGTGATAAGTGTAATCCCTTCCCAGTATTGAACATGCCTGAATTCGTCCCCAAATGTTTCCAGAATATCTTGCCATGTGTCTTGCAAGCCACGGTACGCACAGGTCAACCAAGCTCCAAATATCCCGAAAAAAACACCCCAAAAGAACTGCCCGCAGAAGCCATTGGGGCCCAAAGATCCCGATCTCTTCGGGAGTTGAACGAAGTTTTGGCTGCTGGCAGCTTGGCCATGGCCTTCTCTAAGACCCTACTGGGTCTGTTGACCGTGGGAGCTGTGGCTGTCAGTGACCTGGCGGTCTCCTCCTTAGATTTGGAGCATGAGGCAAAACCCATCGCCAAAGTGGTGTCTCTGCTGGAGTCGATGTCCAACAAGCTGGAAGAAGATCAAAAGGCGCAAGTTAAACTGGCCTACAAAAAAAGGGATGGACATCTTGGGAAATCTGGGGCGGTGAAAAGAGCGTGGCATTTTGAAAAAGACATATATTTATATGCCACTTTGATATCACATGAAATCAAGCATCAAACATACACACACACATTGGTCAAATCTTTTAGTGTAATAACAACTATTTGTATCATCTATTTACGTTAGTTCACCTATTTTCTACGACCTCATTTCATCATGCAGATCTTTCAAAGTGTCATGCCAGGCAGATGAGGAGATGAAGGAGAAGCTGGACTGCTGGTGCAAGCAGAACAGCAAGGAGAGATAGGAGAGTCATTCGTAGGGTAGTCACCTGGTTCCAGGTTTCCAAGCCCACCACAAATGGCATGACCATTGGGGTCCCAAATATCCCAAATGACACCGAGCTGGGGAATATCTATCATTACTTCAGCCTCTCTCTCTCTCTCTCTCTGGAATTATATCTCTCACCAAATATCAGTGTATACTTGTACAACATTGTAAAACACACACACAGATATATATATATATTCACATATGCATACATATCTACCTATCTACATATCTACATATATATAATATATATATATATATGCTGCACATATACATCCATTCAGCTGTTCCTTTGGACTGATGGAAACGGTAGGAGAAGTTGGAGGCTGCCCAGGCGGCAAAGGAGAAGGTGGAGGGCTTGACTGCGTTGGTCAACCAGCTGGGACCGAAGATCGAGCAGTTGGGAACGGAACTCCGAACGGCCACCAAGGAGCGAGTGCTGGGGTAACCACAACCGACATGTCCCCAAGTTACCTGGTGATTCAACAGTTTGCTACGGAAAGTGGCCCATTTATAGATTTTATAGATGATTTATTTATGATGATTTATTTGTGATGATTTACCTATTATACAAGACTGGTCCCCACTTATTTCCATGTACAGGGATAATACGAAACGATTTCCTGCAAGAACGGATCATTCATTTCCCATTCTCGGGTCTGGGTATTGCAGAGTATCACGTGACGTGTGTCATGCTGGGAAACGGACGAAGTGTGATGAAGGGACGAAGGTACTCTCAGAAACTGACGTGGGAGTGGGATCCCAATTGGACAGAAACATGATTTAGAAGTCGTGGAGCTTCCATAATCTTATATAATCTTCCACAGTTGCCCAAGAAGGATGGTCATTATCATCTGCAGTCATTTTGAGACGCTCACGATTTTTGAGGCATCAGAAACACTTCACCATATTTCACCACTTCGCTCCACTTTGGATTTCCAAAACCTGTCAGCTCCCCCAGGTCTCGCCAGTCTCGGCCGTAGGAGTTGAACCAAAACAAGGCCACCCTGAAAACTGCAGAGACCATCCGCGAAGAGCAAGTGAAGGCCTTTAAGGAGGACGAGGTGAGGGGCTTGGTGGTCGCGCTTGACAACGAGATATGGCAAGATGGAAAAGCAATGTCAAAAACCACCCATATATATATACTGTATAATCTATTGATTCGTTGGAATCTGGAATCCACCCATAAAAATGATAGAATTCGGGATGGTTTACTATTGCTCTATTAGTATCACTAGCTAATGTTTGTTCATGGTGCTAAAATCGCTTTCCATCAAGTTGGAAGAAGGCAGAAACGCTTCAGCGTCTTGCATGTCGCTGCATCGAGCTGTAACAAGCGCGGCAACATCACCAACAAGACTCATGCCAACTGCAAGCGAGACAGAAGCGGCAAGTGTCTGCAGCAGCAAGTGGCATGAACATGCATGAGCCGGATCATACCACATCACTGCCAAGCTGATGACAACAAGAGCCAAGAGAAAAAATCACAGCATCACAACAAGAACTCAATTGAAGAACCCCAATTGAACAAGATCCGTAAAAACCAGCCATTTGGTGCCATATGGTGCCATCTGGTGCCATCCCCTGAGGCCTCTCTGATGACTGCGATTGACAGTGTGGCCAAAGCTAAAGAGGCATTGAATGCCAGTGCTTCAGGTGAGATGCAGTCGGTGTATTCCGCATCCCTGGTGCAGCAGCCACGGATGCATCAGTTGGCTGAGAATCTGCAGAAGGTATTGGAAGGTCGCGGGGCACTGGCATACAGCAAGATGTCCAACGGTGACAAGATGATCCTGACTGATTTTATCAAGAAGCCTGCAGCTTGGTGCTGTTTACAATGTTTACAGCTAACTTTTTTATACTTTTTTTCCCGAAAACTCCAGCAAACAAACATAAACACACAGCCAAACAAACTGCAAAGCACCAAGAACTGATCAACGTCTCCAGGTGCAGTTCGTGAAGTTGAAGGGTGGTGCCTTCCTTCAGAAATCCATGGGGAAATCCCGGGAACCCTCGAGCTCGTCCATCGTGGGAATCTTGCAGGCCATGGCCGATGACTTCGCTGAGGACCTGCAGAAAGAGTTGGAGGAAGAGAAAACAAACCAGAACTTGGGATGGATATTGATTAGATCACTATGATCACTTCAAGCCATTTAAGGATCATGGGAATATATGGGAATCATGGGTGCAAACCTGTCTAAAATATGGAAACTCTGGAGCATGTCAAAGTATGGCAATTATAGCCAATGGAATGCCAATGGAATGCCAATGGAATGCCATGCATGTCCCTCGCCAACTCCCTGACCGGAGGGTATGGTACAGGATGTGGTTCTATATGGTTCTATCATGTTTAATCATGTTTTCTAGGTTTCATACTGGGGATTGCATCGGTGAAAGAATCCGAGTCGAATACACAATTCTTGGACTAGACTTGCTTTCAATTTGCATTTGAGCCCTCGTATTAATCTCATATTCCTCTCTCCACTTTTTGGCCACTTGAGCGGCCCTACTGTCTAAGGTCCCCATGATATCCTATGACAAACTGGGGGCTGGTTGTCCTCAGGGCTTGGATGAGCAACAAAAATAGACCAGGATAGTCATGATAATCTCAAAGCTCATTTAAATCTGGAGGAATCCCAGTTGTAACCGCTTGGTATTTTGGATGGTCAGCACCAGAGGGCCTGATGGTCTGTCAACGACTCGTTGGCCTAAGGAAATCCTACAAGGAACTGACCGCTGCCAAGAGCCAAGAAGTCAAGGCACTTGACGAACAGATCACAGCGAAGACCCAGGAAAAGGCCGAGTCTGAAAGCACCTCAGCAGAATGGGTAAGGGGATTCTTTATGATTCTTTCAGTTGCACAAGAACTTTGAACAGATATGATACCCCGTTACCCTCTGGTAAACTAACATAACTATGGAAAATCACCATTTTTAATAGGTAAACCATCTATAAATGGACCATTTTCCATGGCTATGTTAAATGACCAGAGGGTAATCCCCCCCAGCTGGACGACTTGGAACAGCTTAGGCACCTTGCAGGTCTCCAAGGAGGACATCAAAGCCACCAGCAAATCTCGCGAGGCCGGGATGGAACTTGAGAGCTTCCAACGCAGAAAGCCCAATGAGATCCAATGATCCAATGATTTTTTTTGGTTGTTTAGGATGTTTCAAAAATCCAAGCAGACTCTAATATGTTTATATGTTTGGACTGTGGTGATTTTCCAGCAGCCTATTCAACATACTCTGAATCAGTGCCAGAATCCACAGGTATTGATTAAAGATTCTCATACTCTCCAAATATGACAGATTTTCTCAGGCAGATTTGAAGTTTGGGGCCGCTGTGGAGAAGCATTGCACCGGCAGCGATGAGAAGTACCAAGAGCGCAGCTCCACTCGTGCAGCGGAGATGCAGGCGGTGTCGAAGGCGCTGGAAGTCTTCCAAGGCCGAAAGTTGGGAGGACGAGAGTCAAATCACTTCTCTGGCCGTAGCAAAAAATATCTCACACACACATATTATCATAGATTAATTATAATATAATTTAATATAATGTTTAATATAATATAGTTTAATAGAATATATTATAACTTAATTTGAACATAGATTCTGAATGAACACACACACACACAAACACACACACACAGATACACACGCATATAATATACATAATATCTCTCTTCCTCTCTTCCTCTCTTCCCCTCTCTCTCTCTCTCTATGCAAAACCGTGTGGGCTGCGTTGCCAGGTGATGAGACTCGTTCCCTGCTCCGCAAGAGCGTCTCCCTGTTGCAGCTTGACACGACCACGATCAGCGTGAAGAAGATGAGCAGCTTCCTGCTCCAGCAGGGAAGGAAGTTGGGAGCAGAACAATTGGTCACCCTGGGATTGGAAGGAAAGCTGGACTCCTTCACAGTGGTCAAGGATTGGAATGACCTGATGTAACAGGGTGTGCCGCCTGGGACGCGCTTGTGGGTCAAAAAAATATGTGAGTTGACGTCCTAAAGTGCACCAAAGATCAATGAGCCGGGACCCCCGAACTTGAGACCGTTTGAGACCCATTATTTGTTGCACTCGTATGAAACCGGACTGTTACATGTTTGCACATGTTTGTACATGTTGTTCAACTTCGTACTAAGTGGAAAGATCATGAAAGATCTTTGGTCAGAAGCGGAAACCAGCAGGAGAAGATTCAAGAGATGACTTCAGTCTTGACCAAGCAAAAGGCAGACGAAGCCGCGCACAAAGAAATGTGCGTGGATGACTTGAATGAGAATGCACTCACCACCGAAGACAAGGACGGCATGAAGAATCGCACCGAGAACAAAATCGTTTTGTTGAAAGCCAAGATTGGTGGATGCGAGCAGGACTGGGTGACTGAGTGCTCTGCCAAGGGTACCACAGGCCAACAACACCGAGACATTACTTTGGGATATTTTAGTTATTGTTTTTTCTCCATTTCCAAGCTTGACTGCTCACTTAGATTCAAACAATAAGCATCTCAGACAATGCTCCGGCAATTTCTTGTGAGAGTTAACAACACCCCATCTACCGGTTCGCGCCATGACCATAGATCCAGTCTTGTCAGAGGATGTCAGTTCCTTGCGCGCTGAGATTGCGGAGTTGGGGAAGCAGATCCAAATTGCGGGGCAAACCAGACAAAAGGACCTGGCTCGTGGGCCGTTCATCATCGTTCATCAATCCTGGATGCGTTTGGTTTTTTGTGGAGGGTTTACGCATCCCAAAGCCCCAAAGCCATCAACCATTCCCAAGTGGGGTTTATGAAATTGGGAGTTACTGGAACACTTTATGATTTATGTTACCAGTTACCACATTACTATACATTACTCACATTGCCGTATATTTTCTCATGGGTCGTTGATGGTCGTTGGGTATGTTGAAAAAACATGTTACTATGACTTTACGCAGGATAAACATGATAAACTATATAGAACCCCCCCAAAAAGATAGAAAGGGGGTTCCAGGATGCTATAGATGAGGTTTTCCCATCTCCAGGTTTCCAACTTGGGCATCTTTTTGGAGATTTTCCGTAGACCAATCTATGGATGTGTTTTGGGAAGGGCTTCGGCCACAGGAGAACGCAAAGTTCCAGACGGAAGCCACTGAACAGTCGCAGACGCAAATGATTCTGAAGAAAGCCGTGCAATTCCTGCGCAAGTTCTACAGCAGTTCCTGGTTGAAGATGCTGATAGATGTTTTTCACGTCGGGTCTGCGAAGTCTTTCCCATTCCCATCCTATTGATGTGGCCCTACTACAGTAAAATACACAAATATATGAACAGATACTATGAAGCTCAATATATTTCTTGTATATATAATATAATTATATACCATCATCCCAATCCCACTAGCATTACATTGCACTTTATAACACAATGGACTTACAATTCTCCGAGAACCCTCAGCTACATCCCCAGGGAGAAACCCCAAAATGGCCGCCGATTTGAGGCGCCTCTCTGGTCCAGATCCGGCGCCACGGCGATGAGCCCGCGGCCCTGGGAAATCCCCAAGGCTTTCAGGCGGGGTGTTCGATGTTCTAGGTGTAGATGTATACATATATATATACTGGATATAATTTGATATAATGATTTGTATATATATATATATACACATAAAGTATATTGTATAAAGCCACCAGTGCATATATTAAAGAATATATGTAAATGTAATTATTGGTGTGTATTTGGCTTGCAGGTTATTTCTTGGTGAGAGGCACACTTGTTGAAGGCTTGTTGCAATCCAGGGGCTGTGTAGTCACCATAAGTCTGCCAGGACTACCAGAAAAATGCGGGAGGACAGGGTGTCATCGCCTTGATCGAAACCATCGCAGAGGACGCACACAAGTTGGAGATGGAGGCCATTCAGGAGCCCAGGGCTGGCAGTAAAATAGACAGCTGCCATGGGCCTTCAGTAAAATAGCATCACATTCGATGAGACTGGGATCCTCACTTGAATCAATCTGAATATGTAATATATGATATATAATATATAATATATGATATATATAATATATAGTATATATATACACATACACACACAGATATATATATATATCTCTGTGTGTGTGAGTTATCCTTTGGTAAATCAACTGCTGAGAGCTTGCTGAGTCCATTTTCGCCTTGCTCTCCATGGAGGATGAGCAAGACTCCCAGGCCAGCTATGAAGATTTCACCGCCCAGACCTCTGCTACCATCAAGGCCAAACAGTCTGAGGTGGATGGCAAGATGAAGGAGATTCTGCTAGTGGGAGATTTGAGGGGCGATTCACACTTTCCCGAAACTTCGCATGAAACTCCAAAACATATAGGTTGGATGATGACTTTGTACACTGGACATTTACTTTTCTTGTTCCATGTTGAAGTTCGGTGTAGATCAACTTCCAAGTGGGTCACTGTCGCCAATTTACCCAGTACCCATGGGCTCACGAGCTTAAACTCATCGAAACATGAATCCAGGGAAAGCAAGCCCAGCCCAGTGGGTATGAAAGGTATGAGTCAAGATTGGTGCCACGTTCGTACCACATTTGCACACATTTGCCAAACTCTAATTTCTCCCGAATCTGGGATGAACAGCTATTTCTTTTGGGTGAACATCACTAACTCCCAGCTATTTTTTTGCGAAAAACCAGGGGGGGGCCATGGTTTTCGACAGGTGACATGGACCCGCAGTGCCAGGAGATGGCAGAAGCTAAGAACGACAAGGCTGAAGCGGAATCCAGCCGTGAATCGACCCTCTCAGAGCTCGATGAACTCTTTGAGGTGGGAATGATGGGATATGATGGGAGGATGGGATGATGAAGGCCGACCAAAAAATCGGGATACGAGCCCCACTTTTGAGGGGATCAAGATTGAAACCGAGGGGATTTAATCAGATGTCATAAGATCTGCGGACAAAAAATGATTAAAAATGGGAATTGACGATTATTTACCCAATAAAACAGTGGGGATTTACTCAACAAAAATGAGCATGACTTTGATTTACCCATCAAAAATTATCAGACTGGAATTTATCCAAGCAAAAGGGGAACTTTCCCTCGGCAAAGATGACGAAAACGGAGATTTTTATATATGAGTGGCCATGTAATGTCCCAATAAGGGAATTGCGACTTTAAGCAACAACAAATGAGGATGACCAATCTAAAAATATTAACCAGAAAAATATTTGGGAAAATTAGAACACATATCAAAAGGTGGGACACCTATCAGGGTATAGAGGCCAGAAAACCCAAACATTTGGCAACTTCGATCAGTCAATCAAGGGAAAACTTCCAGGATCCCCTCGACATTTACTGGTTTTACTAGTACAACCTATGTGAAAACCATTAAAAACCCATGGTTTCCTGCAGATTTCCCTTGTAAAATCCAAGGCAAAGATGGCATTGCACAAGGAGTGCGACTTCTTCGTGACGAATTTCCAGGTGCGACAGAAAGCGCTGGGAGATGAGATCGAAGCCTTGGGACAAGCGGCAGCCATCCTCGCCGGAGCCAAGTAGACTGCCGTTTCGCAGTGCGCTGCGGAAAAAAAAATGCGCCAATCATGGGATGTCCAGTAATTTTTCATGTACCCTCTGGTGAACTAACATAGCAATTGAAAATCACCACTTTTCATGGGAAAATCCACTATAAATGGCCATTTTCCATTGCTATGTTAGTTCACCAGAGGGTAATATGATGTAGTGGTGATTGAATCAAATACCCGTACAGCGTTTGCTGTGGAAGATGGCCCAGTCAGTTTGATGATTTACCTATGAACAAAAGTGATCTTCCATGGCTGTGTCAAATTACCAGAGAGTAGCGGATGAGCAAGTGCTGCTACCTGCGCTGTGGAGGAACCTGCAAAGCCAGGAAAGAAGACCTCATATTTTTAAGAAGGTGAACCTCCCATGGTAAATTAGGTGTGGAGATGTGTAGGTATCATTGGGTTGATCTATATATAATATATAATTATTATAAAATTATATATAAATATATATATATAATTATATAAATACATATAATTATATATGTATTTATCATATAATTATATAAATACATATAATTATATAAATACATATAATTATAAATATATATTTAATAATATAATTATATATATATAATTAATCATATAAATATATATAAATATAAATATGTATATATATATATAGTTAATCATATAATTATATTTGTTAATCATATAATTATAAATATATATATAATTAATCATATAATATTATAAATATATTGATATAATTAACCATATATATATAATATACATATATAACTATATATAGTTATATATATAATATAGCTCATTTTGATGTGCTGCGCTTCTGTTGTCAGGCAAAGTCTGGGGGAGAGATGCTTGGTGGCACAAATGGCCAAGATTTATCAAGATTTCTTTATATCTATATGCGAAGGTTTTCTAATCGCTGACATGGTTGGCGCCAGCCAGTTGGCCAGAGCCAATGTAAAGACTCACTTTGCCCGTGGTGATTAATGCAAAAACCAAGCACGCTTGTATATATTGTGTGTATGTGAATGTGCAGGTGCTTTCTCTCCCTTTCTCTCTCTCTCTCTACTGTACTGTATGTATTTGTTTTAGATGCGCAGATCATCCAGTAACATCTTGAAATGAATCTTGGCATGGCCATGCAGAGGATTACAATGGATGCCCCAAAGGTACCGCCAACCTCCACAAGCCTGGGAAAACGAGCACCGTAGACTTTTTTGAAGACACCAACGCTGTGGAAAGATGAAACGGAATTGTTATATTTTTTAACATGTTGTTTGAACAGTTGAACATAGGGTGCCCCTTTGGTGCCCCCAAATCCAATGATTTGTTATGTCGTTATGTTTTGTTATGTTTTCTTCACATTTTTCCCCATGAAATTGCCATATGGGCAGATGTCCAAAAGGTCATGGCCAGTTGGATGGCGTCTGAGGACCAAGGACCCATCCCCTCTCCAGGTGTGCATCAGAGGCGCTGGGACATGCTGGGACTCATTTCCGGTTTGTCTAAGAGGTCGGACACTGAATTCCTTGGTTCGGTTAAAGTTTGTTAAACCTAAATCATCTATAGTTACTATAGTTCCGTTTTTGTAAGTGGGCATTATGGAAAGGTCTATGTTTGGAAAAAAGACTTTGCACACATGTTGCATCGGTTGGATGGACATTTGCAGCGAAGAAACGTGGAAGCTGCAGCTAGTGGCTGGATGCAGGTGGGAAACCTATCCTCCGCCTCAGCGCGGATGGAAAGCACTTGGAGTTTTTGGAGGGCTGCACCCCAGAGGAGATGAACGGGACACCATTGAGGGGCCACATCGGGCTATCGGAATAAACGATGATAAACGTTTGTATCGTTCGTTTGATAGCTTGATATGAGCTCAAGTTGAAGAGTTGCAAGAGAACACTAGAAAAAATATGGATCTAGCATTTTTCAATGCATTTTCTAGCTACAATATAGGCTATTGGCTAAAAGCTATAGGCTATAGGCTATAGATGGGTAAATTTGAATCACTGGCCAAATCTTGGATACGGCCAGCCATGGGGATACCCAGTTGCAAGTCACCTGCGTTCCTCCAGGATTTGGCACCTGCTTGCAAGGTGCATTTGCTGGCTTTGGTACACGGGATTTGTTCTCACCACCCTGCTTAGATGTGGTGTAGATTGATTGTTGAATCAAGGGATTCTGCCCCTGAGAATCCACAATCTCCTTGTTTCACGGCAATCCTACCCGGTCCTACCCCGGTGGCAGCGGCTAGCACTGGAGGCATTGCAAGGCTTCACTGGGACCTTCCACATCGTGGCCGTGAATAGCTTGTCCTGACCATAGCATGGAAATCGGGAAGGACCCACTTGGGGTTGAAGTGGTTACCACCATGATCCATCTTAGTGACTTAATATAGAAGGTTTAGTGTGAAGGGTTTGACTCTTTGACCCACCCGGGCAGTTTCAAATACCTTTTGGAAAATCCTCCAAATAATGCTGGTCAATGATGTTCATGGGGATTGCCCCTATGGACCTATGGAGCATAATATGCTACAAGTATGTATCATATGTTATCCTCTGGTAATTTAACATAGCAATGGAAAATCACCATTTATAGTGGATTTTCCCATTAAAACTGGTGGTTTTCCATAGCTATGTTAGTTTACCAGAGGGTAAGCCCTATAATCAGCTCTGTTTGTCCAGCTGCGGCCACCAGTTCGGCCCTTAGGTCTGCCTCAGCGGAGCAGATGGCAAGGGAACTGTGCACACCACCAGCTGTGCCATGGCAGGAAAATTCATGGACTGCCCAGTCCAGTTCCCATTTAATGGATTTTTAATGGATTTTTAATGGATTTTTCAACACCCCAAGAATCCTGATAGTTAGTGGTTGTGATTCCCATTTGAGTGGCTTAGTGCAAAAGGTGATGTCATTCTTTGGATCAAACATGATCAAAATGGATTCAAATGGGACATTTCCCCACCGGATCTGAATTTTCCATGCACAGCATTGCACAGCTCAAAGGTGGTCTGGCTGGACTTTTGGAGCAGTGACTTCAACGAAGGCCTTCGTGTGCAGATTGAAGACCTCACCGCAGGACTGGTCCAGAGATTTTTTCTCCAGTGGTATTTCTGATGATAAAAAATTATCGGGTTTCATATTGGGCACATGCGGGCACTCTAGATAGATAGATAGATAGATAGATAGCTAGATAGATAGATAGCTAGATAGATAGATAGATTAGATTAGTTAGTTAGTTAGTTAGATAGATAGATAGATAGATTAGATTAATTAGTTAGTTAGTTAGATAGATAGATAGATAGATACATAGATAGATAGATAGATAGATAGATAGAAATATAGATAGATAGATCGATCGATAGATCGATAGAGAGGTAGATAGATAGATAGATAGATAGATAGATAGATCGATAGATCGATAGATCGATAGATCGATAGATCGATAGATCGATAGATAGATAGATTAGATAGATTAGATAGATAGATAGATAGATAGATAGATAGATAGATAGATAGATAGATAGATAGATAGATAGATAAGATAGATAAGATAGATAAGATAGATAAGATAGATAGATAGATAGATAGATAGATAGATAG
>Ga0126342_10008786_pt1 | contig 18097 bp, 14 predicted proteins | sample Cyp1metagenome_FD_92528 | JGI IMG/M metagenome (GOLD analysis project Ga0126342, IMG submission 92528) | Coral microbial communities from Lord Howe Island, Old Settlement Bay, Australia - Cyphastrea 1 metagenome | ecosystem: Host-associated > Invertebrates > Cnidaria > Coral ... | reverse complement strand
TCTGGCACAGCTTGCTGCAATAGTGAACCCAGCGAACAAACCTACTAAAGTGAAATGGAGCCTCTCCTGGCCCAGGGCCTTGGAAAATTGTGGAAAAGCTGTTCCTTAATAAGGGTTTAATAACGGATTGGCTCCTTTGGGAAAGGCTTGGAGTTTGAATTTGGCGATTGCTTTTGGAAAAGGCTTGCTTCCCTTCTGGGCTTCCAGGGGCTGCTCTGGCACAGCTTGCTGCAATAGTGAACCCAGCAAACAAACCTACTCAGATAGAGATGCATTTACAGGTTCAAATAGAGAGCTGAGCAAAAACTTGGCTGAGCTTCAGCGTTTTTGAGAAAAAGTTTGCCTCTCAGCAATTACAGGCTGTTTTTTTCCAAAAAAAAGGCTCTCCCATTTTTTTGCCACAAAAGCGAACTCTCCAAACAATACATGAGTTTCAGAATAATTTGGAGAAAATTTGCCACAATAGCGAACCTAGCTACTAATCAGGAGCTAATATTAGTGGCCCATGAAAAGCCTCAATATAACGGTCCTTTTATGTTCAACATCTTTGGAATTGGAACATTGTAAATTCTATTGTAACATGGGTGAATTTGTAATATAGTGGTTAGTTGGTAACCCCCAATATCCAATATCCAGATACATCCAGATGATCAACCCACTCATGGAATGAACAGGAGCTCCAGGATTGGGGAGGGGCACCAGCACATGGTGGCTAACTTTGGCACCTTGTTGCGGAACAAGTAACACATATTAAGATATATCAAGATTGAAGAAGCAAAAACATTATATAATTCATCATAACTTATACTGTAACCATCCTCTACGCCACCCACGAAACAACCATGCTCCAATCGGTTTGCTCAGGTCATGTGTATCTTCACTTCACTATCCAATGAGTCACTGAACACTTCAGCGAGCACAACCCAACGTGGGTTGTTTGCCTGGGGCTTTTCAGTTCAGTAGCAAGCTATAACTTTTTGGGGGTAACCGCCTTTACTGATCAGCGATTTCTTATGAATCCCTATGTATATATATATATATATATATATATGTGTGTGTGTGATTATGTGTGTGCGCGATTGTGCGCGCATGTATCACATATCAAAAGGCAAAGGCAAGCCACACTGTTTGGGGGATACCATTGGTGAGGATTTTCAATAGCTTTTCTCCACTCCACCCGCATCACCATAGCCCAGTTGCGAACCCCGACGCAAGCGAGGGGGATGAAGTGACCTGTCGACCAGGAGACATAGCCACAGATCCATACTTGGTGGTTCACCATCTTTTTTGAAAGCTGGTTAGTCCACCTATGATTGGAAACTTCCAAAGCCATTGAAATTCGCAAGCATCTCCCTTTGATGCTTCTCCGCGCCTTCACAATATCTTTTGTAGGGGGAGGTAGTGTCAGAGGTGATGGTGACACGCGCCCCGTGAGACCCGTGGAAGCCGTGCTGGACTTTTTCGCTTCGGCCATCCGTTTCTTCGCCTGCAAACGTGCCCAGCCAGGTGCCCAAAATGGGCCAAGCGGTCGATGAAAAAAACATGGTTTCTATCGGCAAAGAAATGTCTAAAACAAACAACATTTGAAGTGGATGGGATTGTCTGAAAAATCTGCACTAGCACTATACTTTATATATCTATTTCAAGTGGAAAGGACAGTATGTTCCGTACATCCATACAACTATGTATGATTTCAAAGAGACTCCTATGTAACATATGTATGAACATACATACATGTACAGTTACATGCATATATTATCATATGTATATATATATTATCTATATGGCTATATTCATAGATAAAGTATCATAAAACTAGATGAACATTAGATCAACATGATTCAAACATGTGTAATAATCGTTGATGTCCTTCCATCTGCAAGTTGTCCCTCTCTGCGTTCCGCGCCTCCTCGATGCCAAGTTTCGGCGATTTCGGGGGCGACTTTTTGGGTTTGGCAAACGGGTCCTGGGCGAAGGCTGGGCCGATAAAAGGGGTGCCATGGCCATCCCGGAAATCATGGGATTCTGGTGATTGAAGCTATGGAAGCCATGATGCCATGGCTTTTTATAGATGACAAACATGAAGATTGATCGAAATGAAAAACATTGTGATTCTCCATAGATGTGAAATCACCGAATGGTAAATATATGAATAAATACACATGATAACCCAGGGTTATATAAGGTCATCAATACTCTTGTGGGAATGCCACCGTCATCGGTATGTAAATAATGATGAATATCTATGAATGAATGGTGGTATGCCAATCCCCCAACATGACCTGTCATATGTATTCATATGTGGGTGTGTGTGTGTATGCATGTATATATATATATATATATATGATCCCGCCCGGCGTCCGGCAACCCCCCCCACTGCTATCCCCCCCAGCCCCCCCCCAGCAACCCCCCACGGGGGTGGCTAGCCATCTACCACCATCCGTCAAGATTTCATATGCTCATATGCTATACTTAAATGATCTTAAATGCTGGCCTCGTGCCACCTATGCACTACATAACAGGATACCTCCATGCAGTCTTCACTACTGCCTATAATATTGCCATACAATCTATTTACATCTATTTACAACGTATTACTGCCAATAAAGTACCTTTATAGTAGCCACATACTAGCTACTATCAAGGTCACATGAGCTATACATATGTGCTTGCCACGTACTAGCCTATCTACATGATACCTCTATAACACCCCACCCATCCCACAGGGGGGGCATGGGAATAAGCCACACCATGCATCACGCTATTTATAACGTATTCCTGCCCATGAAGTACCTTTATAGTCGCCACATACTAGCTATATCTAGCAACTATCAAGATCTCATGTGCTATACATACGTGCTAGCCACATACTATCTATAATTACACTATCTACAGTACATGATACCTCTAAAACACCCCACCCATCCCACAGGGGGGGCGGGAGTAAAGTAGACCCGAGATGGATCATTTACATGCTGGCCACATACAACCTACTTACTGGCTTACGCACCAGTTGTGCCAGTGACACACTACCTAGCCCCCACCCACCCACAGGGGGCGCGGGGGTAAAGTAGACCCTACACCGATCATTTATATGCTAGCAAAATGTCAACTATATCGGACAGTACATATGCAGGACCATGACCATGAGAGGGAGGAGGAAAGGGGGGTTGCAGGGCTGAGCCATATATATATATATTTATGAGGAACAAACGCGCTTTGGATTTCCGTGGCTTTGAATCTCTGTCCAAGTTTTTTTTTCTCCAGCCATGTGCTCTGTCACGATTCCAGGTTAGGAGTGAGATGATTTGCTTAGGATATAACTATAATTTCTTTGTAGATCTTTGTAGTTTCTGTTGGCTGTCTTCGGTTCCAGACATGGAAAAGGCAGGCAACTTCTATGCCCTGCGAATGGGTCAAGCCGGGGCACCTCCAATGCTCTTGGGGTTCAAGCTTACCCGCTGGTAACCATACAAAAAACAATGGAAAATCACCATTTTTAATGGAACAAGTATGGACCATCACCATTCTTAATGGGTAAATCAACTATTTCTATGGCCATTTTCTATGTCGCAAACTGTTAGTCATTACCAGAGGAAAAAAAAACAAGGCAAGGCTCCGAAACGTCACTGCAGCTGTCCGCGTCTCTTGCGCTGCTTTTTCCTTATGACAAAACAGAGGGGTCTTTTGAGAGCTGAGAGCTCCCGACCTTGCACTTTTTTGTGGGGAAATCAACGGATATCGTGACGCAATAAACCATACATGTATAATTTATAGTCCTTAACAGTTATAACTGGCTCGTAATGGTGTTTAACCTTAGTTACTTTGTATTACTGCACTTAGTTTAAGGAGTTATAATCCCAGTTGTAAATGTTAGTTGGGCCATGTTAAGGGCCATAACATGCCATAACCATAGGATTTTGGGCTTCGGATCTCTTCCCTCGACACGGCCGGGGGCCTTGACTCTGGCATGGTTCTCCCAGAGCTACCCTCTGGTACTCGAACAGAGCAAACCAAAATGATTCCAAAATGGCACATGTTTGGATCATTTCCCTGACTTTCATTCAATAGCTATGTTCAGTTACCAAAGGGTATAACTATCATCTATGGGGTTTGGCCCTCAGGTTGCTATGCAGCTTTAGTAAGTCAGCCAACTGGCTGAAAACATACCAAACCCCGGTGGACGTTCGCAAACAAATGAATCCTGGCTGTCACTGCGATTCCTTTGGATTGCTCTTGGCAGTAATTATAAGATGATGTGTTTACTGCATGCCCCACTAGATGTCTCTGTCCAGACTTGCTGGACACACCAATGTGCATTTATCGTCAGTTATCAAAGAACGTATCAAATCAATTATATATTGCATATTAATCCCCTCCCCCCAAGAGGATTTCCCCGTATTTCCCCGACGTGGCACCCCAAACTGAACAAATCCAACGTGTTTGCTCATTTGGTTGGTTGTTCCAATTCCTCTGTACCATGCCTTTTAGTGTACCAATCCCGCTTGCATGTAAACCTTCAGGATCTTCTTCGGAGTCTCATGGATCAAATATCATTTGGGTCCATTTGGATGGGTTTAATCACATAGCATCATGGCAAGGGACCGTTCCAGCATCAAAAAATACAATAATAGATTCCTAGCGGACAGTATGCATACTACATACTAACCTCCCCAGTGCATCCACAGAAATGTCACATGTCCCAACTGAAATATAGAGTCGAACAGTTGAAGCTGAACACTTTTACCTCTCAAAATGATGTCAACCTGTATCCCTGAAGAATCATCAACATCCACCTGGCACCAAGTTGCCACCCATCATCAAACCTGTTCAAAGTGGCTGCGAGGCTGGGACCTGAAAAGTCACCTTTCTGTGGAACGTCTAGGAGTAGCTAAGCTTAGGAGCTGCGGAAACAGCTCCAAAAAGTCGAATGTTTAACTACTGAAGGTTATAAATCATCCCAGCCAAAGACATGGACACCAAATCCCCCCAAAAAAACTAAGGAACTAGCAATTAAATGTATTTTGAGGTGTGAACCTCCCAAGTTTGGTGAAGCAACCTGAGTGGGACCTTGGAAAATCCATGGGTTGAAATTCGAATGGCTTCGAGTGATCATGCAGTCAATGAATCAAAAGGTATCAAATTACGAGGTATTATGAGACTATCCCAAAGTAAAACGACATCAGCGACACTCCCAACTACCATTTGGAAATTTAACATAGCCATGGAAAATCACCATTTTTAATAGGTAAACCATCTATAAATGGGCCATGTTCCATGGCTATGTTAAATAACCAGAGGGTATATCAATTTGATCTTACGCCATTTTGGGGGTCCAACAATTTTCGCAGCCCATGAATTTTCAACGTGACAACTCCTCCATGATCTTGATGGAAATGCAACCGAATCTACAGCAAAGCTGGTTGTTCGTAGACATTTCACGCAACAAAAAATCAGTAAGTATGTATACAAAACTATCAATCACCAGTTTCCCATTGTTTTGATTGTTTCCCCAGTATCTTGGTTAAGTCAAAATATATCAATACATAATGTATATATATATATAATACTGGTTGGTGGTTTCAACCCCTCCGAAAAATATGAAAGTCAGTTGGGATGATGACATTCCCAACATATGGAAAGTCATAAAAAATTATGTTCCAAGCCACCAACCAGTTGGATGTTGATTGATTCTGATTGATAAATTTGGGTGATGGGAAGTTACCCATGGTCTGATAATTTTCCCCTGCGAATATCGTTGATCGGACCGCGCCTGCGTCAGATGCACATGAGGGACCTGGATCCAAGGTGCGGCCCACCAACCATCACGGCAAGGTGAACATTGGTTAACGACTGGTTGACGAAGGTTGATTAGGGGAATACATATATATATATATATATAAATATCTAACATCAAATAACCTGATATAACATTATATAAGTCTATACATGTATTATCAAATATACATATACGTATATATATATATATATATATATATGCATATATATATATATATCATATAACATGATATGACATTATATTTTTTACATACATATACATATATAAATATATACATATCATAAATTCATGAATTTATAAACCAGCTTATAATTGGGGGCCTCACCTTGCAGTTGCTTGGTGGAATATTATGGGAATAATCTGGTGGTACTATGATTATTGCGGGGTGAGGCTATATTATTATGGAAATAATACTATAATTATAGTAATATTATGGGAAAATTATGGTACTATTATAAAATGGAATTCCGAATTATATGTGGTTAAACTGATGAATAGCCCCATTCCCCTCACATGAAACACTCCCTGAAATGGATCCCGATAAATAGGTCCACTACCTTCAACGCAGAGAATCGAAGGGCGACATACACATGCATGACTGTAAGCTGAAGTTTGTGAAAAATACTGAAACAACGCACCCACATTGCCCACATCCAACATGGCATATATATATGTATTATACAGGATAAGAGCAATACTGCTGTAACTCCAAATGAAAACTAGTAAAACTACTATGTGCAACAAATATATACGCACTCGTGCATTTGTAATATGCCTGGATGAAAAATATGTAAGTTCATGTGCATTCATGCAACACTGGACACATAGTCACACCATAGATATTTTAGGTTTTCCCCCGAAACCATCAAAGAAACCCAAACATGTGTGCAAAGTATTGTCTATAGTCTACAGGAATCTAACGGTGATATTCATGAACAGCCCCTTATCCCGCCAGGACATGGCCGGCTGGGAACTTCCAGATAAATGGAATATAAATGGAGGTTTTAATGAAAAAAAACATCGAACATCTTTAAATTGTGGATCTTGAAAATGAAGATCAATATCTCCACCACCTAAGGAAACAAAAACATGAGTTTATTTAGTTTTCCATTCTTTGAGGGGGGGCAGTTGAAACTGCATCTCCACCATCCCCAATGACTTACCATTTATATGGCTGGGATTCCAACTATCAATTTATACGTGAGGTTTATGACATTGCTTCAGCAAGATTATTTTCCTGATTCATGCGGTTAAAACAATAATCAACCATCCCCCAAATCACCACAAATAGGTGGTATAAAACCATCCCAAATCGTATAAACCATCAAACATGGGGTGGTTCATTATTGTTTACCCTCATTATATACCAATCTACAGCTGGTTCAAACTCCGTTTTTTTCACCGGGCGACTTTCCATGGACCCACAGCTGTTGAAGCGTTGCAATCTCCACGCTGAGATCAAGCTCTGCACGTCCTTCGAAATCCGATCCTCACAAGGCGATCGCGGATAGCGGAAGGTCCCCCGGTCCCCCCAAGCCGAATGGAGATCTGGACTTTATGACTTTAAACATCAGAAAAGCATGGGAAAACGATGGATTTTCCAGATATCTAAATGCCATGCGTTAACTACCCAAAATGTTGATTGCACCATGCTGAGTCTGCTTCTATACTTTAACCCTTGTAACCCTGGGTTCAAAAATAATAGGTTTTAATGCATTCATTGACCCCGAAAAAATGTCCAGCGGTGGCACCGCCGTAGTTGGTCCAACAGGAGCAAGAAAAACAATCTGCAACCTGGATTCCCGCTGAACTAATTGCCGATAATCCATGAAATGTATTATAAATTACACGCAGACCTCGAGGTTTGCCCAAACCCAAAATAGCGTAAATACCAGACGTCAAACAACGGGAAGGGTTTTATGTTCAATTATGTTGCTAGGGTGTTGACCAGAACATGTCGTGCTTCTACATATCATATAACCAGAACATGTCGCTTCTACATATCACATGGAATTAACCCTACAGTCATGAGGGTTTCTTATACGGATTCAAGAAGATATCAAAGTCCCCCGGCCCCATGGAACAATTAACCATACAATCATTGATAGGGTTTCTGATAGGGTTTCAAGAAGATATTAAAGTCCCCCGGCCCCATGGAACAATTAACCGTACAGTCATTGATGAGTTTCTTATAGGTTTCAAGAAGATAACAAAGTCCCCCGGCCCCATGGAACAATTAACCATACAGTCATCATCATCATCATCATCATCATCATCATGGCTTGCCTGGACGCTCGTTACGAGTCCGGGCAAACCTCAGGGTCTTGCCGTATAATTATAGTACGTTGTTATAGGGTTTACCCGATTGAATTCATCAACTCAAGATTTCATAATTACAACAATTACAGTACTAGGATTAGGATTATCGATGGTCAACATTTATTAACCACATACCAACTGGGATGCATATCTCTTGCTCCAAGTTGCCACTTGTTGACCCACTTTCATCAAATCTCGAGATTGCGCGCCTGACGTGTTGAACTTGTTATGCCCTAATGATCACGTTCACCATGGTAGGCATCAAACACCAGAATTCAGATCTTCAAAAGTGGAGGCCCGGGAAACAAATCAGCTGATATTTGTTGCAGTTCACCCTTTAACAGGAATAGCAGGCGAGGTCAGGTCACTATTTACTTCCCCATTCATTCCTGCGGGGGTTGTGCAGCAACACATGTTCGGTCATCCATCAAAATACTACATTGGAACACACCAAGCTTCGGTAAAAATCAAATACCTCCACAATTGCAAACATCGTATGATTTCATATGATATAAAATGAGATAAATATGACATGCTCATGGAATCTGAGAAATCCATGGCTGGTGCGCTTTGAAGATGTGGATTCCTTGGATTTGGGAGCGGCCTCATGCAGCATATGTCTGGTGCCGAAAACAAGCAGAACGAGTAGGTGCCTTCGCGGTGAACTTCCCATAACTAGTTTTGGAAAACCCTTCATTTTCAATATCTAAATTATTCTTCTAGAATATGTTTATCATTGTTTGTATATGTATATAATATTATATTCTATTATATCGTCCATAAAAAAACATAAATGTGACACAGCAAGGGAAACCATGGCACATCGCCGTTTTTTTTGTGATTTACCCAAACAAACAGGGAGTACCACAGGGAGGATATGGGATGCATGTCGCATCCCCAAATATCAACAAATCCAAGGGGGATAGGATGCAAAAGGAACCATCATGAGAGTAAAAACCGTTGCAATACCATCTCATGGAGAATTGTAGATTCACCAAAAAAAATGGTTTGCAAGTTTGAACATATATCTACCGCATACAACAGAAAAAACAATATATATATATTTTTAAAAAAAAACATATGCCCTGACTCTATTCCTCAAGTAGATCAAGTAGCGGGGACACCCGGGAAAATATCAAAATCATCCAGCAAATCCAATTGTTGAAGTTATATCACCTGTACTCGTCTAAGATGCCTTTTGAAATTGGGACTCTATGTCCCAGTAAAATATATTACCATAGAGGAAAATATGGTAAAATTGGTAATATGGCAGTGTGTCAAAACCTTGTACCCCTGGTGAACATCAAAATAGCTGGTAAATGGATGTTCATCCCACTAAAAATGGTATTAATAGGTATTGATCCATACCCATATCCCTATTAATAAAATCCCCTATGAAATCACCATATTTTGTCGGTCAACGCCTCCTTTCATGCGAGCCAAGCCATGAAAGAACTCGCCCGTGTGGATGCCACCGTCTCCATCGTCCAACAAATCGAAAAGTTCCTCCGGCAATGACGACTCTAAGGTGGTTGGTGGCAAAATGGTGGCTAAATGGTGGCTAAATGATGTTAAATGATGTTCAAGAGGTGATGTTGGTGTCTATATTTATTAAATGGTAGAATTGGACACATAGCCTCCGTCTCATGAGTGCAGACACCGCGCGGCACGATAGAATCCTGCGGAATGATTGCAGGCATGGCATCCCGCTCAGCTTCGGAGTACCCGGCGTTGACGGTCGTGGCGTTCATAGCCAGGATGAAAAGCCATATCATCCCAGCAGTCCGCCAATGCACGTGTCCGGCAGTGCATAGGAAAAAGGCCATCGTAAGCATGTAGAACGCAAAAACGAGCCAAAGCCCGCCTTGTTCGCGAGTTGCATACCACCAACGGTCGAGCATGAGGCAGAATCTGCAAATTTGCACGTCTGCACACCGCCCCTCAAAACACAGGTCCATCCGATTACCGCAAGCCGGACGACCAGCGAAGTGAGCACAGTGAGCACCCAAATTGCATAAAAACATACGTGAGACCTAGTGGTCATGACGAAACTTCGAACCAAGGATTTTCATGGATTTTCGCCGTCACGCAAGGGAGTGGTCGAAGATCAGATAGCTTGAGCCATACATTTGTGTCGTGTGCTATTATGAATGTTTTTTGAATTCATATTCAAGAAGCAAAGGTTCTAAGTGTTAGGTTCCCCAAGGAATACGACCACATAAATCTTGCAGCGAAGCATCCCAAGTTGTGTACATACTTCATTCAAAACTCTGTTTATTTGTGATGGTTCAATGCATATATCCATACATGCATCCACACATACATGCATGCATGCATGCATGCAACCATGCACGCATGCATACACATAAGGAAGTCTTGGCATGGCTGCGGAATGCGGCGGGTGCCATCAAAAACAACAAAACTTGGAGAAACCCTAGAGAAATGTTTAAAAGAGTAAGCCTAAGCCCCAAGATAATTTCACCATATTTCACCACAATTTCTTCGATGATTATTATATGTATATAGGGCGACTGACTTACACTCTATAAGCTGGATATATGTTAAAATTGGGGTAGGTTCTAAGTCTTAATGAAAAATATCATGATTTGGTTCTAAGTGTTGACTTGTTTGGGTTCTAAGTGTACACTTAGAACCTGGTCGAATTATTTTGCCTCCATGTTTCTATTTTTCCAAAATAGGTTCTAAGTGTAAGTCGGCCTCTATTTAAATATATATATATACACATATACATATAACTTAACATGCATATATACTCTCTATTAAAAAAAAAAAAATATTAGTCATGTAGTATGTGCATATGTATATATATATTATCACAAAACGTATGCGTAAAATCCGTCTGATATGTTTTATCCAATATGGAATGAGATTTGACAGCTTGAGGACCCAATCATACTTGTACAGCTCCAGATGTCATGTTTCAGTCATGTTCCAAACAAGAAACAACATTCACGACGTTTCGTTCATGGAGATGCCAACCCTGTAAAGCGGCTCCTTACACTCATCAGGTCCGAAGTCCAGCAGCCGCCATTTCCTGCGCGAAAACATTGGCTGCCATGCGGAAACAACACATCTTTATATGCGCACATGTATATGTATGTATATACATATATATATATATATATGTGTGTGTGTGTGAAACTGATAAATGTACATATATGTTGAATTACATATATGAATGTCATGCACATGTTTAAATATGTATATATGCATACATTTTGAATTATATTGTGGTATGATATGATATTACTTTATATTTATATTGCTATATTATTATACAACATAGAATGTATTATATTATGTATATATGTAAATATATATAAATATGTTTATCCTGGCTGCTGTGCCAAAAAAAATGTTTGTAACATCTGGGCAAACAACATCGTACAATAGCTGTTGCTTTTTGGTTCTGCGCGCACTGCTCGGACAAACCAACAAGCCAAAAACCATATGTTGGGTTTCCACCTCTGTTTTGAGAGGGGAAATTCATGAAAATTCCAACTCATGATCATGGCTAACCTTGAAAAGACATGGATAACCAAGTTGTTGTTTACATGTGAACTCATCCGAAACATTCCACACTCTCAAAGTGTCCACAATCCAAACTCAACTCACCAATGATTCACCCGCCTTTCACCAACACAATGATTCCATGACCCTCGCCACAGCGCCGTCACCCCGGCACGGGACAAGTCTCCGGCTCATCTCTTCGTCCATGAAGGCGTTTTCGAACCTGAGGCTGCTGATTTTTTAGCCAAAATAGCTTCCTATGAGATGTCACAAGTGGCTATAGACCAAATATATTTATAAATGCATATCCCATAGTGGGATTTTTTCCCATAACCATCCATAATTCCCAATATCCCAAGTAGGATCACTTCTCATCACAGCCAATCAACAAGGGTTTTTTGAGTGGCTCATATGTTGTTTCCTTTTAGTTGGCTGGAGTAATCAACATGACTTTGGGGATTTATATGTATCACAAGATATCTACGAAACTAGTATAAGCAGCCTTTAAAACCATTCCATTTGCACAATTCTTATTGGGCATCCCTTTTTCGCCATTGGTTTTCGGTTTTTCACACCACAAAAAACTTGCATGACCCACAAAGGGTCCCAAATGAGCTAGGAACCCTGAAGTGGGAATTATAATGCGGAATTATTGCGATCCATGGCTGACATGGCCAACCTTAGAATATACTAAATTTGCATACCCTGCAAACGATTGGTTTCCCTGCCTGGGTATTGCAAGTTGGGCTTTTAAAAAGTGGGTTCTTAATAATTTGGTACTTCATAAAACATATAACTTGAGGTTAAAGGTTAAAACTTTATTAATGGGCAAAACATTGTATAACTATATGGTAAGTTCAAACCAATAAGTTGGGAAATATGGGAGATGGGCCCCTATAAATATGGGTGCATATGTATGTGTATATATATATGTATATATGTGTATATATATATGCATATATGCATAAATGTATATATGTATTTATGTATGTATGCATATATGTATATATGTATATATGTATATATGCATATATGTATATATGGATATATATGTATATATGCATGTATGCATATATGTATATATGGATATATATATACACATACAACCACTTTTCACTGGAACTCCCAGAGTGACAACCAGTTATACATCATAATGAATTGATATAGCGTGGCGGTAAGGGACAACTAAAGAGCAGCTCACATTGTTTTTTGCTAATCATACTGATAAGTGATAACAACCAACTAGTAAGCAACTACAACTGATATAACCAATGCGTAGCTAATAGCCAACTATAATCAATACAATATTTCTGGTGTCTAAACATATTTTTATACTGATAGTAACCGGCTATACTTAACGGTTCTTCTATCCGACCGGTAAATCACCCGCCCTAGGCTGGGAAACTACTGGCTTGATATGGCTTGATTACATGTAGTAAAATTTACTGCATTGTCATCCCTGGATTCTGGCATTCCCGGGCTTCGAATGATTCAAATGCTTAAAACGAATTGAGTAGGGGAAAATGGAAATATTGTTTCTAATAGTGACTTAAAGTATGACTTTTGGTCACTTTTTAAGGTACCGTCCGTAGACCTCAAACACCACTGCAACATCTTGGGATATATGACATGATTGTTCTTGCTGTTGCTGTCGCTGTTGCTGCTGCTGTGGTTTTGGTGATTTTGGCGGGGGTGGCCAATATCAGGCTGGGCTCTGTTTGAAAATTTAAGGGAAAAATCACATCAACAGAAAATGCACTACAAATCCACAGGTTTCAGTCGCCTTCATATTCCTCATAAACACTTTTCCATTTGTGGCCCCTCATTTTCACAGCCCGAACGACTCGAAGCGTCCTGAAGACTTCTGGCGCCAAGTGGCTCTTCCCAGTCTAATGTGCCATCACCATCAGCATCCATCAGGTAGAAGAGGTGCCTCAAATGGATTTGCTGTACATCAGGTAGATTCAGTCCCAGCATTGGAACAGAACATCTACAGTTGAAACCATGGTTTTGCTGTAGAAAATCCCTTTAATCCATGCACTTTGAATGCACATGGACGTTTGGGACAAACCTTGGCAGGCTCCGAGTCTGAGCCATTTCCATTTAGCACATCTCGAATTCCGCGCAGCTTTAAACAAACACAGAGTAGCCACCGCATGAATTTTCTAGCTGTATCATGCTGTATCCATCTCCCTTGGCCCCAGGGAAGGAACTCAAGTTCTTTCAACTCCTTCTTCTTGAAGTCCTCCATCCTCAGCACAGGTGACCCCCCGCCCGCCTCCACCATCGGTTCTTGTGGGACAAACTTCAACTTCAAACTCAGGTATGCTCTGGAATCTGCGAATCCGTTGTCTTGCACACTTGAGATATATAGGTTCATAAAAATCATAAAAAATCATAAAATGAAAGGTGCGAGTGAATCTTATTATTAACAGCCCAGCTTGTGACATAAAGAAATCATACCTACACCAGCCACCTGCACGCAACTACACTACCGTCCAGGATTGTGTTGGCTGGTTTAAATACAACAACTTGCTCCGTTGTACAAACACCCACCAAAAAGCTTATCTCCACATCACATATCATATCCACTTTTCCGGAGTGGTATGATATGTTGTCTCCCTAGCAATCTTGGCCGACATCCAGGGAATCCAGTGCCTGCCTTTTGGGTATTTTAGCTGAGCGGCTGCTTCAACTTCTCATTTTCGTCCATTTTGGAGGCGGACATGGCATTTTCCACCTTGAAGCGGACAAGCTGGGGCCGGGGTCTTACCACATCCAACTTCGCTACCCGTCAACACTGAAATTTCCCAATTCTCCAAGGCCAAGGGCGTGGTGTTTCTGTTATCTAACTATACATATCTACCCTCTGGTAAACTAACAATAACTAACATAGCTATGGGAAATCACCATTTTCAATGGGAAAATCAACTATTTCTATGGCCATTTTCAATAGTTATTGTATGTTTACCAGAGGGTATAGGATTCTATAGGTATTTATATACCACAGCCAGCACTGTCAAATTATGTCAAATCGACAGGATCATGTCCGTGGTTTTTTCTCCCAAAGTGCACTTCTTTTCATGAACAAATCCCATTTTGTTGTGTTAAAAAAAACGGAGAAACACACATTCATGAATAGAGGAAACCTCCCCACAATAGGCCACATCTATGAATGATAAACTATTCTCAAAATTGGAACGCGCCCAATTACAAAGCAAACGGTTCTATAATTCATCATGGATATTCATGGATCAACATCCCACCAGCATCAAACTATCTGTCAGTTCTTGACCAGTTCACATCCAAATCAGGTGGGACCCCATTTTCAAGTTGCCATGTGATATTTAATGCTGTTGACAAAGCAATAATAAACCGTCCAAATAATTTGATGGTTTATACCACCCATTGATGGGAAGTCATCAGGGATGGTTTCCCTGGGTTCAATCCCATGTTTTGCCCCATAGCGGTTCACGAGAAGCCACAATGATGGCTGTGACCAAATTCATCAGCACGAAGACCGCCACCGCCTTAGATTCAATGTGTCGTGAAGAGCTCAAAAAGGGAAATATAACAAAACACAATTTGAGAAAACGGGAGTGGTTTATTGGTTTCTTATGATTACACAATTTGAGAAAAATGGTATGATTTATTGGTTTCTTATGATTACACAATTTGAGAAAATGGTATGACTTATTGGTTTCTTATGTTGACACAGTTTGACAAAACTGGTATGATTTATTGGTTTCTTATGATTGCACAATTTGAGAAAACTGGAATGATTTATTGTTTTCTTATGATTACGCAATTCGACCAAACTGGTAAGATTTGTTGATTCCTTATGATTGCGCAAATTGACAAAACTGGTATGATTTATTGATTTCTTATGATTACACAGTTTGACAAAACTGGTATGAATTACTGATTTTTAATGATTACACAGTCTTACAAAACTGGTATGAATTATTGATTTCTTATGATTACACAATTTGACAATACTTATGATTACATAATTTGACAAAGCTGGTATGATTTGGTGTTTCTTGAACGCCTTGATTTTTCCAACATCCTAGCCATTTATATTGGACTGATCCGTTTCAGCATCATGAACCCCCAAATTCAGGATCATCAGCTATGGAAACCCCCAGGAGAGTTCAGACTCGGAACAAACGCTGGATTTTAGGGCTTCAAAAACAGAGTTGCTCTCCGGTTCCACCTTTTCTCTGGCGGTTTGAACGTGCAAAATGTTACATCTGGTTATTTAACATAGCCATGGAAAATCACAATTTTTAATAGGTAAACCATCTATAAATGGGCCATTTCCCATGGCTATGTTAAATAACCAGAGGGTAGTGATCAAGAAGTACAACGGCTTCCTTTTGTCAGATAATCAATTAAAACAAACAACTTCTTGGAGTGTAACAACACCATTGCCTTGCGGCTCAGACGTAAGGCCCAGACCATCTGGATACAAACAGCCACTTCGCGGAATCACACTGATGTTTGACTGCAGGAAAAATGATATTTCCACGTGAAACATGATATGGAGTGTTCATCTCAGTTGATTTGAACAGCAATAATATGTTTACTACTACTATCATTATGTTTTCTCCCATATGCGAAGATGGGCTCATAGTCCCCTATGGATCCAAGTCCTTGCTAAGAAGGTACTTGACCCCAAAATCATACCCCAAACATGCTGTGAAGGCACGGCTGGATCCACACAAATCACCAACCACCAAGTTGCAATATATGTATAGAAATATCCCACGCACCACGGCGTATACCTCTGCAGAAGCTGTGTTTGCAACTGATGGAGGAGAAAATATGACCTAACCATCATTTTCACTATTATTACCATGTTATCATTATGATAGTTGCTTGCTACTATCACTATTACAATAATAAGAAAATTATCATTATTGCTCTTGGATATTTAAAAAAGTGGTTAATGCTGTTAAGTACATGACAAACACGTGTCAATGTTTGTTGGCATACTCTTTCCAATGGAAAAATGATAGGTCATTGAATCCATGGACTGTTTTAAACCAAAAAAAAAAAGGAACCCACGGTAGTAACAGCCACCTGTAGGGGGAATCCAGTGATTTCCCTTTAAATAATTCTGGGATCGAAACACTTGAAACCACAAACCAATTGTACACCTTTACATGCAAGGATGACCCTAAAGCCGCGTTATCTCAGAGTGTTCATTTGCAGCGAAACGCTAAATATCAAGTTGGACTAATTTGGTTTAAGGATGTTTAATTTAAGTATCATCCTAACATATCATGACATTTAAACATCCTTCAACCATGGTAAACTGGTAGAACCATGGGCCGCAGTGGCCGAGGGGCCTGGGTTCTCGTACCGTCGTATGTTCCTTGTATAAAATATGTATACTTGCATACTGTATAAATACTGCAAACGTATATGTGTTTTTCATATGTGTATATGTGATTATATATGTAAAAATATCTGTCTATATGCATATATGTACTCACATATATGACCAAAAATGCAGCTATTGCAACCCATCACTAATTTCCTGGAGGTGGTGGCGACACGGTCAGCTGAGGCGCTTCATGATTTGTTCCATTTTGGAATTCCAAGAGTCCAGAGTCAGAAACTGTATCAGCAGCCTCGGAAACACAAGTTGAATTTCAAGGTACTGTCTGGTAATCATTACAGCAATGAGACATCACCAAGTATGGCCCTTCGTCGACCAACAAGTCAATTTCTGTCATCAAAAAAACTGGCAGATCATGGGTTTGCACCAGCATTCCGGGTCAGCTTGTTAATTTGGTGAACATCTAAAAGCATTGGCTCGAAAACAAACAAGTTTCGTCATGAAGTTGCCAAATCCAAGAATTTCTGTGGAAGTATTTGCGTATAATATGATGAACATAAATCCTAACTGGAAGATCATCAAGCTGATGATCACAAAAAGAAACTTATCGTGAAGGACTGGAAAACTGGAACAAGGCATATGTGCTAGAAATGAAACAGGAAACAATACTTTACTTCGAGTGATCCCCACCCTTACACACTATTCTGACCCAGTTTCTGACATACCATTTGAAGTATTTATGGCATTCTTTCTGGCATATACTCTGGAAATTATATCTAGCATTCTTTCTGGCATTCTATCTGGCATCTATTCTGACATTCTTTCTGGCAGTTTGTCTGGCATCTGGCATTTATTCAACCTGTCCGGCATCTATTCTGACAATCTCTCTGGCATGGGCACTGCCCACTGAGATCTGGAGCTTGCGGTTGAGGTCCAGCGTGCCCAGTGAGACCTGGAGCTCACAGTTGGGAGGAGGAGGAGGAAGTAACTCTGATAAAATCTAGATACCTTCACCGGGAAGGTGGGGAACAACATCTATCTCTCTCTCCCTCTCTCTCCCTCTCTCTCCCTCTCTCTCCCTCTCTCGCCCTCTCTCCACC
>Ga0126342_10008785_pt1:0-12500 | contig 18097 bp, 18 predicted proteins | sample Cyp1metagenome_FD_92528 | JGI IMG/M metagenome (GOLD analysis project Ga0126342, IMG submission 92528) | Coral microbial communities from Lord Howe Island, Old Settlement Bay, Australia - Cyphastrea 1 metagenome | ecosystem: Host-associated > Invertebrates > Cnidaria > Coral ... | reverse complement strand
TTTGGCAGAGAGTCCGCAGCTTGGGAAACCAAAGATTGTTTTTCTGGACAAGCTACGTGTTGCGATCCAGACTTGAAAGCTGATTCTGCCCGTAGCCCGGGCACTGGGATCCCAGTGCTATTTCGCTGCTTGCCTTGGTATGTTTGGCTGGGATGGTTTGGGCAACCATCACTGGTTGGGCTTGTGGATGGAAATTCTGTCGATGGGCAGCTGCAAGAGTTCAGCGTGAAGGATTCAGAGTGTTTTTGCTGCGCAAACCATCACCAGCAGAAATGTGTCAAACCTTGCCTTGTGACCGTGCGAAGGTCGATGCTTTGAAGGAATGGTACGGGGAAGGTGCAGGCCAAAAGCACCTTGACAAATTCGATGCCGAAGTGCAAAAACCTTGCGCAAGCATATTTCAGCTATAAACTTTTGGTGCTAACACCATAATCGATCTCACAGTCCACTTTTGTGTTGCTGTTGTGTCGCATTTGCTCACCTTGGTTGTGCGACGCTGTCGCATGGATTCGGAATTTGTGGTTGTTGCAAAGTCCTGGTCCGGAGGTGGTGCTTAAATTCTGGAGATTTTTCTGGAGATATGCAGCGGCGCTCACAAGATTTTACGTGGATGCATGTGGATGCTGTTGATGTTGTTTCGGTGCAATTTTTTGCAGCGGGTGATCATCAAGCTGGGTGTCCTTTTGAAATGCCGCGGCTCCCAGCAGCCATTCTTCTGGCTCGTGGTTCTTGCTTTGATCAGATTGGAGCGTTGAAATACCCTCTGGTAATTTAACATAGCTATTGAAAATTGTGATTTATAGTGGATTTTCCCATTAAAAATGGTGATTTTCCATAGTTACGTTAGTTTACCAGAGGGTACTGGCCATATCTGGCCATTCTGAGAGAAGCAGATCTGTTTGATTCCTCTGCAAATGTGTCGAGATCGCCTGAAAACACGGCGTAAAAGGGGCCCGTGGGTTTGGTGGAGCCTTTTCGGGGAGCGTTGGCCGCGTCTCGTTGAGGCCCCGAGATGGCGATCCGAGCCTGTGAGGGCTATGCAGCCCGGGTCGCTCAGGGGTGCGGATTTTTGTGGAGACTTTGCTTGAGGATTTGATTTTATTTTCAAAAAAAAATCGCTCTTGGACATTGTTTTTCTATGTTTTCTTCCTCTCAAGGATTTCATGAATGAACTCAAAATCCCGGGATATTGAAGGCTTTCTTTCAGAGTCTCCTCTCTGGAAGAGTGCAGGGCTTGACATCCGTAGGAAAACCTTTTTTAAAATGCCCTTTGAGGGGAGTGTAGGAGAGCATGTTCCAAGTTTAATGTCATTTAGGTGTGATCATTTAGGTGTGATAGCTGCAACTGTAGGTATTCATGTTCCCCAGTTTCTTTGGTGTCCGGTGAATACCAAAGGATATAGATGCCCTTTCCCAGCGCTTGCCGGCTTGATTTTCGTTTAGTTCATCATTGATCTCCTCATGTCAACCAAGACAACAATAGTGTAATGACAGACCAAGGAATCTATAGGATTAAATAGGATTAATATATATTTTCTTATTGATGGCATAGGGTCCCCCCCAAGGCATCGGCCCCTTCCTCAGAAACTTCCCATTCTGCCAGGCTTTACCAAGCCTTGCAGACTGAGGCAACAGACGTTTGCTTCTCTCCACAGGTGCGGCACAGGAGACCTTAGGCAGATCCAAAGGCAGTCTTGAAGCTCCCGCATTTCATTTGGACTCATGGAACTGTACAGAGGAGAATCGAACTGACATCCATTTGAATCCTAAATCGGAATAGTTGGAAGAACTACTGCAATTGGACACCTTGTCCTAAAACGAATAGAAACCAAAGATGTACCTTTCGATATTCATGGGACATCTCCAAATTTCGTGAGGTTTTTGCGACAATCAGCCCATGAATCGTATGAATGGTGCCTTGATACAGTGCCGGGCAGGCAACACATCTCCTGGTGGCTGGCAGTGATCGCACGGCACTACTGGCAGCTTTCCTGATGGCTGGTACCCCAAAATCATCCAACATGGTTTAGAGAGAATGGGAAAAGCCATGGGAAAACCCAACGGTTTGGGGTACCAATATTTTAGGAAACCTCCACTTCTCTTCATTTTTGTGTGTCATTGGTGGTTTTATCCAAAAATATCCTAAGAAAACAACGCAGGTAGATCAAGAAAGAGCCCTAAATCTTGACCGCAGCGCAAGCTGGGTGTTGGTAGAGTCGGTCATTGTTTGTATGGGAATTTCAGGATCCTAAAATGGAGGTACTGTACCATATAAGGCCATATTTTGTGAGGATATTCCCTACACAGCCCTTATATAGACCTTATATGCCTTATATATATGGTAGGTACCTGTAATATCCTCTAATTTAGGTCCGTGAAGTGGCAATTGATTGTTTGTGAGGCTAGATTTGTTGTGCATCACGTGTGAATCGCCCATGACAATTTGGCCATTACATTCTGAATGAAGACAGGTAGTTGCTTGGACCGCAGCCATTTCAGGATGGATTTGTTTCAGAGTTCCCGCCGCAGCATGATTTCCGTCATGGCGTGGCAGTTGACCGCTGGCGCGACAGCTGGTGGTGGATTGTAGCATTCAGCAGTGCTGCAGCTGCCGCTGCAGCAGGTCTCTTGGCTGTTGAATTCCTGCTTTCTTATGGGGTACCCCCAAGTGTTGCTATTAAAAATGGTGCCCTCCCCAATTAGGTAAACAACCCAGAGGTTTATAAATCCGGAGCTGACATTGATATAGATTCATATAGTGGCTGCAAACCAATCCATGCTGCATGCTCACTAGTTTACACATATTATATATTCAGATTGATTCAGAATGATGCAGCATGCAAGAATGAGTATGAATTCAAACTGTTGTGTTCGCCAATGTTGATGCTGTTGGATCGTACCCTTGTCACTATGTTCTTTGAAATCCAACATCCAACTCAGTTGTATTACGAAAATGCACATTTGTATGACTTCCCTCGGCTGATGACGATAAATATGATGTGTGTCGCCTTGACTGCTGACTTCACATCAATTTCAAGAAATCCAGAGTGCCCCTTTCAGTGGCGCTTGCCCAGGTTTGGGTAGATGTCATCCATTGAAGTTCACAACTTAAGTGGACCTCTTTGTACCTTGTCGCACTTGCTCAACATCGGCCTGCGGTAGTCTTGCCTGTTGGAAGCTTTGTTTGTTAATTTCTGTTAGGAGAATGACTATCATAGGACATGGCTGCGGGGTAAGTTCATTCCTTTGTTCCAATCCCATGAAGGCTCCTGGTTTGGCGTCCCAGTTGGTCAGCTTGCATTATTCACCCTTGGGCCATTGTACTTGTACCTGTACAACCATGGATATTCACTAGTCACTAGTTACTCACGGTGATGGTGCCTTCTGGTTGTGAATGGTTAAGTGAACTACAAATAGTGGGCTTTCCACGTGGGACCTACTTACATGTTGCTGAATTGGCTAAGTGGATGCTAAGTGCGGTACATCATGCAATGGTATACCATTGGTATATCCCATCAATGCATCCCAATATCTTGACAGCGACTTCAATCACTTCCGAGCCACAGTATAGCTAGTCGTTTGAGATTTTAGTATAGTTCCATAGGACCATCCCAAATATCATGCTGTTGCTGATATATCCCATGAATTTCCCAACGTTTTTGTTCCATGTTTGTTGCTTAAAATCCCCGGTAGTGTTTTACCCCGGTGGCCAAAAAGAGACCCGACAGGTACTGTGACCCTGGAATCCAACAGCACTGTGGCTGACCTCAAGGTGGCTCTCGCCAAGGTGCCACAACAACCCCATTTTTTTTGAAAACTGGCGGTAGCTCATGCGCTTAAGGCCCTTTACATCCCTCTACTGTAACAGTATACCTACCAGTTATGAGTTTCAAGTTATAATTCCGTTTATGGAATGATAAGCCCATTTAAGACCATGTATAACTGGTAAAGGGCTTTCACTGTGGTGGGTCATAGAGTAAGTGTCCCCAAACATGGCCGCACTTTCAGGTGAATGGGGAAATAGTTTCCCCAGATCAGGTGATATATTTTGTACCCCCATGACCCCTGGCCAATCAACACGCTTCAGGATGTAGGGGATTTAGAAATTCCATAATATTGGGGGATGGAATTGCTTAATCATATGGCCAATCGATGAGTGTATGCTGTTTCCTCAAGATTTTCAATCGGCGCGTTTATCATGTTTCCTGATTTTTCACACACACATACCCACGTAAACTTTGTGATGCATGTTGGGAGGTTTCTCTTGGGGAGCAGCTACTACTGTGGGGTTGGGAGTTACATCAAGTCAGGCAGTTACCAAGTCAGGCAATGCTTTGATCCTTACCATATTCCAAGAATTTCAAGGAAAGAACTGCAGAAAAACCTGATCCAAGGCAAACAACAAAATGTTAAGATGTTTGTCATTTTTGGTCACTAAATAATCTTAAATCGCCAATCTTTAGTTGGTCACCAGTTTTGAGTGGCAAAGCGCTCCCAACATCGCTACTCCAAGGACCATAGATAACTTTTTCCCCTTGACTATAGCGGAGGGGTCCCCTCCGTACAACACCCAATATAGGCAAATGATTCATCATAAAACGGACAGGGGAATCATCCCCAAATGGCCAAACTTTTCAGATTAATGATTTATGACATAATTTATTCAGATCCATTGTGTCCGTCACTACACATGAAAGGTCCCATCCATTGACATGATAGGCTTTGTCACCCACTGGTGGATCTGGAGTTCGTAATCACTGGGCTGTGGGCAGCCCAAAAGTAGACCTACCATTTGGACATGGTTTCTACATGTTTATACCACCCATAAGAATGGTGATTTTGTGATGTTGGGGATGGTAAAACCAGCATTACAGCATTGGGTTTACATGGGTTTATCATGGTTTACCACACTAAAAATGTGATTTCTCCAGATCGACCAGTCGATCAAACAGGTGTTGCGTGTGCCACGTCGTCAGCAGCGGCTCATCTCCGGGAGCAGCCCCCTGGAGGATTGCCAACGTCACTTGGCGAACGCCAAGTCGTTGGTGGTGGCTTGAAGCAATCCCTGATATGTGGGGCTTAGGGGAACCAGAACTACTCAGAAAATATGTAGGAGTTTTACAATTTGTGGATTTATATACGGATACAATTAGTTGTTACAAATCGGAAAGTGTTGGACAATTAGGATGCAATTGGTGGATTTTTTGACGATTTACCATGATTTGAAATTAAACTCAGAGAAACATAGGGAATCTGGACGGAAGTAAGGAATTTAGCCAGAAAATGGCAATATCCCATTCCAAAATATCAAATACCCCTCATAGGAAGGCACTCCCCAGGTGTGTTTGTTGGTTTACAACCCTATCTAACTATTGCATACTATTGCTACACATATACCCACATAGATCATATCAATCCTAGTTGGCCTATTTGTCAACCGCCTTATCGAGTGGTCCCACGTCGCGGGACTTCTGGTGCAGTTGTGTCTTGGACCAAGTTCCAAGGGTCTACAGGCTACCCGCGGATTGATACTTTGCACGGTCTACTTGATACGGCGTAGGACTTGATGCACCTACCATCTATAGGCTTTACATTTGATCATCATTTGATCATCATTTGATCATCATTTGATCATCATTTGATCATCATTTGATCATATTTGATCATCATTTGATCATCATTTGATCATGAGCAGACTGAATGTGCAGTGTTAATGTTTATAATAGTTATAGTTATATATATATATATATAGATAATTATTTGCATAGTTATGGTTATAGTTATAATAGATACCATTCTATCTATATAGGTATATTATAGTTATATTATAGTTCATATACTGATATAAATATAAATAGTATAGATTTCCCTGTCATTTTCTGTGGCTTTACCACCCAAGGCCTGGAAGAGCTGGGCGAGCCACGGGTCACCTTCGTTCGCATCACCTACTCCGCGGCCACCTTGGAGTGGCGCCTTCGAGTCAGAGATGTGGTGCAGTGGTGCATTTGTTGTTTTAACGTAGCATAGGGCATAGGGTATATACTATATATACCAATGTGATTGCTTATATTTATGATATAATTCGGATTAATTTGGTATGCACGCATATTTTTCAATTTTTGGTATTAATATAATGTGTTTATTGGTATATAATCAACAAACTACTGGGTAATAAAGGGATACGATGATATAAACCAGATTTTTCCAAACCATATTATGATACTAACTATATTATACATACACACATATATATATAACTTGGTTAATTTGGGTATAACAATGCCATACATACACCACCCATGACTGGGAAATGGTGAACATACCACCTTTCAAAAAAAATAGGTGATTTTGGGAATGGATTATGATGAGGTGTTACCCACATTACTGCATGTTTAGAAAACATGCTCTAGTCTTTTCAAGTACTTTTTGCTAATTTTGCTTGAAAATAAAGTGATTGGGCTGCTATTTGGATCAAAAAAAATCCTTGAAATTGTTGAGCATTGAAATCAATGCTCAAATTAGCGAGGAGTTGAACAAAGGATAACAAAGGTGCGTTTAATGTCATGTCCATGTTTTGCCCCATTCTGCCCTATGCAATATCAGTCATTTCTGTATTGATACATCGAGTCTTCGTTCGTAGCGCTTTCCTTTTGGATGACAGTGTAGTGGACTTTTTTTTGAGATTTAATCGATCAGGAAAAGTAGTTCCCGTCCAAAGGGCCCTAATTTTGCCGTTTTCTCATGATTTCCCCTGTTTTCACCACGACCTACCCCTCCATCATAAGCGAATCGATAATCAGCATTAGTCACCATTAACCACTATTGACCACTATATAAACCATGAAAAACACTATTAACCATTATTATCAATCTTAGTTAGTCAATCAGATTTGAAGTGTCACTGCCACACTCATTGGCTCGCCATCTCTTAAGCTATGTAAATTTGTTGTGTGCAAGATGCACTTTCTTAAAGTTCCCGCCCACAAAAACCTTCATAAAAGTTCCCGCCCACAAAAACCTTCATAAAGACTTCAAAAACCTTCAAAAACAATAAAACGCCTACACATCGCAAAAGCTATAAGTCCTGCTAGGTCCTAGGTGAAATTGCGTTTTGAGTGTTTGACAATATGCCCCAAAATTGACAGACAATCCGAGGATGCGGTACATGGAATAAAGTTCAGGACTGGTTTTTGGAGATATTGGTCAAAACGTCTACTGTTTTGAATTAGCGCCTGGAAAAGCAGCCAAACAACCCTGTCAACATGGGCCGTGCTGGCCCAATTCAATCAAAATAAACTGTAGCACAAAGACCTTGTGTCTAAAGATAGATGTTTGGGGAATGTTTTGCACATGACAAGACAAGTTGCAATGATTTCAACCGCAACCAGCGTCATGGAGCAAAGATGGAACGACTGGGTGAAAGCCGCGCAGAACCGATGATGGGTGAAAACTTGAAGTATAACCCCTGAAAGGCGCGCTCTCTCAGGGGATACACCCCAATTTGCCTGTGTACTGTAAGCCACTTAGTGTTGAAATATCCGACATTTAAGGTTTAATCATTTCTTCGCTGGCAAAATTCCAGTTGCCAACACAAAAAAGCCTTTCGTATATGTAACCTATTTTGGTACCCTTTGTAAGTGGTAGATGAAGGGATAAAGCCCGCGAATTCATCATGGTTTATTATATACCGTACGAGCATCATTTTTGGGGATCATTGTAACTAGCCATTGGTGAACGGTGCCCGAACATGGATTGGATTAGTTATTTTCACTCTTTGCCATGAATGTAATGTGGGCAAAGCAATTTCATAAACCATCCCCCAGTCATCAACCTTTTTTAGGTGGTATGTTTACCATTCCCAATCATGGGGGGTTCATGATTGTTTTACCAACTGTATCTGGTTGGTGGTTTCAAACATTTTTTATTTTCCACAATATATGGCATCATCCTTCCCAGTGACGAACTCATATTTTTCAGAGGGGTTGAAACCACCAACCAGTTGTAGTGTTATCTCATTATCCCATCCGTTGCAACCCAAATCCTGGGATGATTTCCTGGGGCAGGTCCAGAACCTCAGCCCCATCCTCCCTACTCGGCATCCCAGAGGCAACGTGAGTTGTTTAGTACCGATAAAATATAGGTATACATGATATATGTACATATATACATATATATATATATGCAACTGGCTTTTATATGATTATTAACCACCTAATGATGTTAATGGGATGCACCCCCAGTTCTGTTTGTTGCTTTATATCCCCCATGAATTAGTTCGATCTATCTACCATAAACACCACATAGTTCACCTATAGTTCAACAAAATTAGCCAACATAAATCAGGTATATCATTGATTTTTCCATTCGGTCCCCATTTTTCATGATTAACACACCATTTATTATGCTTAAATCCCAATGTTTCATGGTTTTTGCGCACCATTATGTCCACCAACTTCGCCATCGGCATCAGGATGGCCCTGGTCCGCCGGAAAAGCGCCTTCCTGTCAAACGCGCCTTTAGAGGTGCGAAACGACCACGAAGTGGTGCTGACGGCCATGCAACATGTTCCTTGGAGCCAACGCATGGGGGGATGTGGATGTGGATGTTTGGATTCCAAACTTTTTGTTGGATCTGAAATCATTGAGAGTTGTTCAATGAGTTTTAGTTAGTGGGATCTTCATTCGTTGAAATTTGGGATGATCATAATCCATGATGTGAACCCCTATTCATCAAGCACCATTTGATTTTCCAATCTTCTCCTGGGTGCATGGCTGGTAGCTGGTGTTTTGAAAGGGTCATGTCAAATAAACATGACCCACATACTAACCACAACTAGGCAATTGTGGTGATATCTACATACAAGGTGGTTGACCCCAATAGTGCTTGTTGGTTTCCAATGACAATTGGCTATGTGGATATATCTATCCCTGTACCAGTTACTTTGCGTTAGTTTAATCAACTTAGCGAACAGAAATCAATATCAATCAGCATTAAAAACAGCTAAATACGCATCCCGGATCAATCTAAGTTACTACCCTCTGGGAAACGTTTAACTATGGAAAACCACCATATTATGGGTAAACCAACTATGTCTATGACCATTTTCCAGTTCGCAAACTGTTAGTTCACCGCTGCAGCTTCGCCTGGAGCATCCCAAAAGAGGACCGCGATGCCATCTGCTGGGCGGCGGAACAGATCCTGAACGACCGCGACTTTGCATTTGCGGTGGCTGCCCGGCATGGCCAGGCAACGGGCGCTCCAAAGCATGGCAGTTGGGGACAACGCCTTGGGTCGAAGAACTTCATGGGATTTGTCGAATTTTTGGTGGGATGCTGAAGCGTCAAGCGATGTTTACTTTTTGTATCTTTTTGTCTGCATTGTTTGGAGTAATTGCAGCCAAGAACAGGTGTTGTTCTTCAAACATTTGGTCTCGACATGTCTTGACCGTCCATTTGAACCTATTTTATTTTGAGCCGTTTATCAACTAAAGATCGCGGAACAAACATGCAGCGTCGATATTCCATTCCTTGCTCACTCGCGAATGTGTTTGAAGGGTCAAAACCGATCAGCTATGTTAGGTGGCCAAGCATTTCATACATTTTCATACCATCTATGAATGGCATGTTTACTTGGCTGAGTAATTTTGGGGGTTAAAGATGCAGGTGGACCTAGGTTACAATCACCAGGAAACGCAATCGAACATGGCTGGCTGACTTGAAACTGGCTTTACCACTGAGCCTTGCATCGGATAAACGGTGGTTCATTGTTGCAAGTGCGAAATATGCTGGTCAAAGGAGGTTATAAAATGTTATAAATGTCCACTGAAGATCCTGAAAAATTGCGAGGCCTTGCAGCATTTGACCTCTTGGCAGGGTGTTGCTCGGCGGAGAGCGCTGGATACATTGCATGTGCGCGATCCCATGCGTTGCCTCCCAAGGGGGAACTTCATTTTGCTGATGAAATCACCCAAGTTGGCTGATCCAGTCGCCATTTCTACTCGTTCAATCCCAATTTCCGCTGGTATCCTGTATTATGAAAATTTTCCCTTGAATAAACACATTAGGAGGAACACACCTATTTTCTTGGTACCCTCCAGTAAATATATATATATATATAATTTATATATAATATAATCATATATAGATATACATGTCAGTGTGTATACTTACATATAATATTATATATATATACATATATATATATATTATGAGCTAAAATGTACTTATATATATATAGAGTTTTATATATGGAAAAGCCACCAGTTCTCTTGATCCCAGCCGTTCGTTCTGAATCGCCAGGATCCATCCATCGTCCTGGCGGCGGTAAGCCAAGACCCCAGTGCCATCGAGTTTGCCTCACAGAGCCTGGTGAGTCAACAGGACTTCCTGCGCCTGGGCGCGCTGGGATGATTTTTTCAGTGGGGTTTCCTAAAGTCATGGGGGTCCCCAAAACATGGAAGGGGTTTATTTCATGGAAAAACACATGAAAATCCTATGAAGATTTATTTATTGATGTTTATGTCATGGAAAATCCTATGAATATCATTGAAAATTGATGATTTAGGGGTACCCCCCCCCATTTTAGGACACCTCCATTGTTTTTGATACTCTCTGGTAATTTCAAGGTTTGCGAACTGGAAAATCACCATTTGATTTTTAACCAGCTAAGTCATCATGTTTGTCATCGAACCGGGCCATGGCTCCATAGCTATGTTAAGTAACCGGAGGGTATGTTCGGTGCGTATATGATACGATATACAACGCATATAGGAAAGGGATTCCCTTTCCTATATGCTTTGTATATCGTATCATATACGCACAGATATTGTCTTTATAACTAACTTAAGAATACTTAAGATCTATTGTTATATGGGTAAGTACCTACACCTTCATTAGCCACTGACCACCCCAAGAAGTTGAGCAAGCAGGGCTCGTTCTTTTGGGCATATTTTTGGAGGTACTTTGAGGGTAGGTTTAAAAATGTTTAAAATATCACAGAACCCCAGAGACCCATAGACCCATAGGCTCATAGGAGTGGGGATATAGCTGTTCGACTGTTGTTTGTTGCATGACAATAGTTGCTTGTTTCAACATGTTGGTGAAGGCGAGGTTGATCCAGCTGCTGACTTAACGGATTTTTCTGGTGCTGGGATTGCATTTTTTGATTGTCTATTTTCATAGTTAAAGGATGTTCCCGTGATTTTGATGACTCACCCCATGATTTTTTCCTTATAACCTATAACCTTAGATACCATGTTAATGTTGACTCAGCCCATGATTCTTCACTAAAATCAATCACATTAGATACTAGATACCATTTTTAATAGCCAGTTAATAGCATATGTTACTGATACAACTTAGAATTTCAGATGATATTTCCCCAGCATTTGACGCAACTTGGGAACTAGTGGGTCCATTAAGGATCGACGCCATCCAGTGCAGCAAGGGTCATGTCTTGCAGCATTTGAGCCGCGGGAGCTCAGATTTGGGAATGGCTTGAGCCGGCGTGTTATGGCCATTGATTAGTTATGACTGGTTATTTCTATTGGATTATACATTCCATAAATGGGGTGACTTAGTACTTTTAACTGGTATTTCGGGCCATAACTGTACACCCCCCAAATTCACAGGCCACAGGGATCCTTCCATGAGTTGGGGATTGGGAAGATGAATTTCCACTTAGCATTGGCTATTTTCAGGGTCTATGTTCAATAACCAGAGGCTATTTCTTGGCAGATTTGGCTTTGCATGTTTTTCCCCACCTGCCAGGTGAGGGTTGTTAGATTTTATCAGAGCTGTTCTCCTCCTCCTCCATCTCCTCCTCGTCCTCCTCCTCGCGGTCCAGATCCCAGTGGGCACAGCCGGACCTCCACCGCGAGCTCCAGATCCCAGTGGGCACTGCCGGACCTCAACCGCGAGTTGCAGATCGCAGTGGGCACTGCCGGGCCTCAACCAAGACTTCCAGGTCGCAGTGGGCACTGCCGGACCTCAACCGCGAGCTCCAATCCCAGTGGGCACTGCCGGACCTCAACCGCGAGCTCCAGATCCCAGTGGGCACTGCCGGACTTCAACCGCGACTTCCAGATCGCAGTGGGCACTGCCGGACCCCAACCGCGACTTCCAGATCGCAGTGGGCACTGCCGGACTCAACGGGAAGAATGTCAGAAAAGATGTCAGATAGAATGACAGAAGATATGCCAGATAGAATGCCAGAAGATATGTCAGATAGAATGCCAGAAGATATGCCAGATAGAATGCCAGAAGATATGTCAGATAGAATGCCAGAAGATATGCAAGAAGATATGTCAGAATATATGCCAGATAGAATGCCAGATAGAATGCCAGAAGATATGTCAGATAGAATGCCAGAAGATGTGTCAGATAGAATGCCAGAAGATATGTCAGATAGAATGCCAGAAGATATGCCAGATAGAATGCCAGAAGATATGCCAGATAGAATGCCAGATAGAATGCCAGAAGATATGTCAGATAGAATGCCAG
>Ga0126342_10008784_pt1 | contig 18098 bp, 16 predicted proteins | sample Cyp1metagenome_FD_92528 | JGI IMG/M metagenome (GOLD analysis project Ga0126342, IMG submission 92528) | Coral microbial communities from Lord Howe Island, Old Settlement Bay, Australia - Cyphastrea 1 metagenome | ecosystem: Host-associated > Invertebrates > Cnidaria > Coral ... | reverse complement strand
GTAGGTATGTAGGTATGTAGGTATGTAGGTATGTAGGTATGTAGGTATGTAGGTATGTAGGTATGTAGGTATGTAGGTATGTAGGTATGTAGGTATGTAGGTATGTAGGTATGTAGGTATGTAATTATGTAGGTATGTAGGTATGTAGGTATGTAGGTATGTAGGTATGTAGGTATGTAGGTATGTAGGTATGTAGGTATGTAGGTATGTAGGTAGGTAGGTAGGTATGTAGGTATGTATGTATGTAGGTATGTATGTATGTATGCATGCATGCATGCATGCATGCATGCATGTATGTATGTATACACATACAGATTTTATGTGTGCATATATGATCAAATATGATCATAGAATCATATATGTATATTATACAAATAAGATATACACCAAAATTGTTTTATTGTTGTTATTTTGGTATACTTTACACCTCAGGCGCAGCACTACATTCGTCTACCGGTACTAGTCACAGGACGTACACGGTGCTAAACTGATCCACCGGTACTCATTTTGCGGTCCATGTGTCCTTCAAGCACGCGCGTGCTACTCAAGCTGCTTCTGATCTACGGCTCTGTCTTCGTCTATTCAGTCTATTCTTCTTCTTCTTCTTCTTCCTCTTCTGCCTCTTCTTCCTCTTCTTCCTCTTCTTCTTCCTCTTCTTCTTCTTCTTCTACTTCTTCTTCTTCTTCTTCTTCCTTTTCTTCTTCTCTTAGCTTCTGCCTCTCTCAGGCTTCCACTCAGTGTGCACATCAACCTCCCTTGAAGCAACCTCTCTCCGCTTCCACCCTGTCCCCTTCCATGCAGCAGTCTGCTGTCAAGCCAGAGGCTCATACATAGTACCTGGCGCTCCTTTGCTGGGGGCGGCTCATTTGGTGTACGGCCAACTACCTAGAGTGCACATCAAACTCCCTTGGGGCCACCTCTCTATGGCCTTCGGGCTTGCCGAAGGCAATTCAATATATAAAAACATGCGTTTCCCTGCTCAAATCTTCACTCATACCGATATTATGAGGTCCCGTGTAGCTTGACCAACGGCCAGTTCATGAGAACAACAACTGTCAATGTCAGTCCAAAATATCACCTGACCCATACCCAAGATATCACCTGATTGTCACATGCCAAAAATTGGGTTGTTGGAGACCATCATCACAAGGTTGCTTGAACAACAAAAATCATTGAACCATATTGAAACCACCCATCATCCCAATTATGAACTGTCAAGCAGGACCCCAAGATACCCCAAGAGTCCAGTTTTCCCCTACTGAACAATACCAGACTGGTCCACAAGGCCTCTTTTGGAGGATTTGGGAAGTCCCAAAGTTAGAAAGCGCGTGATGTCAAAGATGGTAATCAATCATAAACCCGAAGTCGGTGTTGTACACCATTCATAACTTCATAGCATATCCAAAAATATCCAAATATATCCAAATGGCTATCCAAATGGCAAAGTGGGTCTTGTGCTATTGGACACCCGCCCAGTAGCCTCCGGCATTGCTATTCTGGTAGAGTCTGGTAGAGGATAGTTGAGATCACCCGTATTTTGCTGGTTGATGTTGGTTGAGCAGCTGAGCGCTCCATTTTTACTGCTTCAATAGCCAATGTTTGTTGCTTAAAACTTAAACCCCAATTCCGGATGGCTAGGATCTAGTAATCTAGTAGGGGATTCCATCCGACCAAGTCAAACTCCGGAACAACCGGCGGCTTCTCAGCCACGTCGTTTTTTGTTTTTCTGCCCACGTCACAGCATGGACGCAGGTGCCTCAGCAGTCAGGGGTCATCTGCTCTCCGTTTCCGAGCATCTCCTTTTCCAAAACGGGGGAGGTTCTCAAACTGGGAGACCAAGATCATACAACCTACTGAGTATTGTTGTTTGTGACGGTGAAACCAGTGGTTCGGAGGTAACCCCATTTTGAGAAACGCTCATTTTCGAGATATGGACTACTACATCCTGGAGACTCCACATCCACAAGAAACTCTGACTATTCATGGTGGTACATCCCCCCAAAAATTGTGATAAATCATTAATTTAAAGTCCTTCCAATAAAAAAACACTGGTGGTTTATTAATCCTGAGTTAACATGCTTGAAAAGTAGCATAATTTTCTGCGTATAATTGCAATTTGGGTACCTGCTGCTGCCACCCACCGATGCATCTAACTAGTACCCTGTGGTCATTTAACATAGCAATGACAAATGGTCCGATTTGCATTGATCCTCTTAAACATGGTGATTTTCAATAGCTATGTTAAACTACCCGAGGGTACATGTCAACGGCTTTTTCTTGTCACGCAACGGAAACACATGCGGCCGAAAGGGCCACAGTTTAATGGCGCCCGACGGAAACCGCGGCAGCTTTCAGGTTGCTCCAGTCACTCGGCAATCAAGATCAATCAAGTGGATATTTGGAATAGCCAACATCCCCCAACATGCAATGTTCCTACATGATCTTACATGTTCGTATCACAAAATGATGCCAACAAAATGACCTGGTTTGCTCAGATCAGGTCTGAAATGTTGACAACGCCGACCATGAGCAGCCCCTCACCGCGCCCAGTGAAGCAAATCGCCGGCTGAAAGCCCTGTGACAGCTGGGGCTTTACCACATTTTGGGGTGTGCATCTGGGTGAGTGGCAATTCCATGATATACATAATGATATATATGTTTGTGTTGGGAGTGCGTAGCTATAAAAGAGTTTGACGAATCTTAGAAGATGGGGACCCCTAGATAGATAACTTGGTTTGTAAACCCCATTCACTTTAGTTCTATCCACCATAAATAACCCTACTTAAGCATAATTTGTAGATGCAATTCCACGCTTTTCAGGTCGAACTACAATTGAGCATCCATGTTCTCTCAGGGATCTGCTCTGCTATGCCATGGGACGACACTAGGCGACCCCTGCTCAACCCATGATGGGTTTCCGTCATTTTGATAAGTTCACTCATGATATTTCAAGTTATCATATTTCATCCACAACGATACCCAACAAACCATCCCCAATAGAGGTTTATGGCATTGGGTATACCAAAAAGATACCCCTAGAAATGAGATGATTTAAAAGGAACCCCCCCGGAAAATGACTGGTTCAAAAATGTTAAAAGTGACCTTAAGACATCTTGCCCAGCATATCAGTAGCTTCTCAGGCGAGGCCTCTACCTCGGTGCCAAAGGGATTTGTGATAAAACAAAAGAAAACAACAAACAAACAACATAGACCAACAAAAAACAAACATATACATCCAATCACAATCTATAAATAAACTTCGACTTGCGGATGGTTTAGCCAGAAAAAAATGGCTAATGGTCAGGTCATTGAAGGCCGCTACAAGGCATCATTTGGGAAGGAGTAAAATGCGGGGGTTGGTCATTTGTTCGATAGGAACCGGGACAGGTAATTCCTGCATCACCCTTTTTGCAGGCAATCACAACAAGCATCCAGTCCAAACTCGGGTAGATGAACATCCCAATGTAGACCAAGAAACATTCTGTTCACTTTGAGAATGTTAAGCAGAGTGGTTGTAAGCAAGTCGCCACACCGATGTTTATCCAACCACCTTACAATCGGTGTAATATATATGTATATGTACATGTATGCAGTTTGTACATTTGTTTAAAGAACTATTCTTATTTGATAATACCAAACAAATAGGATGTGTATATATATATATGTGTGTGATAGTTATATCACAATCTTACAAGAACAAAACAGTAACATTTAGGTATGGTCAAAATGAACCAAGAATGGATGCCAAAGAAAAACACACATTTTTGTGTCGGTCGATGGCCCAATTTGGATGAGATCGCCAAGTGGCTTTGAGCCTCCAGGAAACTGGTCAAACCACCTCAGGCAGTAAAGGTCCGCTGACGGGGTTGGGCTCCCTTCTTCGAACAAGGATTACCCGGTGCCTCTGGCGATTCATCCAATGTGAATAGGTAAATCATCAGTGATTGAAAATAGGTAAATCATCAATAAATTCAATAGGATTCAATGGGTAAATCATCTACAATATTATGGTTTTGTTCTTTGCCAGTCTTGATGACCATCATGTACCGGCTTCAGGCTCATGGTGTACCTGAACAATCCTGAACGGCTGCCACAGTGGTTTCTATGGGCTGTGAATATCGCATTATAATTGTCTATCCTATTTATATCTATTTATATCTATTTTTCCACGTTTTCCTACTTCTCTCATTCATCCTATGTATGATTATTTAATATTATTTATGTACTTTCTGCGATGGACGTGTGAAGCCAATCACTTATTGCCATCTTGGATTAGACGGGTGTCCCCTGACATCTTTCCATTCTGCTCATCTACAAGGGTTCGACGACTGAACAGGTTGTGTTCCCAAGATGACTAGAACATCGCAGGCAATCCCTGAAGCAAAGGGCTGATTCCTTTCATGAACGAAGGGTAAACATCATCTATATATATATAATTATAATTGTTTCAAGTAGGACCACGGCTGCGGAAAAAAAACATGCTGTGTATCTTGCCATGTGTTCACCCCTCGGGTGCCAACTTGGGCCGAGAAACCCATAGGCGCACTTCCTCCTCCAGTTACAAAGTCCTGCAAGCCATCTGTGCTGGCCCCACGGCTGGCAACTTCGCGAAAGAATGACTGAAAAAAACACCAAAGCTCCCTTTCTATCTCTATAGTCGTTCCCAAAAAGATTGGAACGTGAATTAAGTGAATTGTCATGAATTATCACTCTTTCAATAGGGCTTTTCTTTTCTAAAGTTTACTCCGCAGGGCTTCTAATATCTAATACAGCAGTTCTATAAATTTTCTATAGTTCAAATGCCAGTCTCTGCCGGAATTTTTCTATAGTTCTATAAATTGTCTATAAATACTACAGAATTAGTCTCCATAACTCCACTGCCAGCTCTGCTCAGCACTCGCCTGGCCATAATTGGCGGGCCGCGGGAGCCACACCGGCACCGGCACCAGGCCACCGTAGCTGCTGATGGGGCTGCGTGATCTGCGATTCCAAAGCTATCCAAAAGAGCTGGGATTTATGGATGTGAATCATATATCCAAATATCATCCAAATATAATTATATGATATATATATATACATATACATATATACATATATATATACATATATATACAATATATATATACAGACATATATATATAGTGAATGGTTTTGATCCATACCCATGCGTTTGAAGATCCAGTCGATGTCTTGCAGGTTGTTTTCGACAGTCGTCAGGAATTGTAGAACGTGATGGAACTGATTGAGGAATGGATATGAAGACATTGGTGGCTGACCTACTTGGTTAATGGTGATTAATGGTGGTTAATGGTGATTAATGATGGTTAATGATGGTAAATGATGATTAATTATCTGCTTGGTGGTTTTTCGCCAGCCCTCTGAAAAATATATGAGTTCGCCAATTGGGATCATGAAATTCCCAACTGAATGGAAAGTCATAAAAGTCATGTTCCAAACCACCAACCAGATATTAGACATTGATTTTCATAATGTGGTCCCAACAATACACCATCCCCAAGTCACCATTTTTGCGGCTTGGATTCCAACCTACCACATTACATGTCTATAAAATTCGAGCATTGAAGGCATTCGGATGGTTTTGACCGCTGGATTACCTTCACCTGCCAGTCCCAGCCTCTTCTTGTTCTTCTTTTTCTTCCTCGGGTGGCCACACGTGGCGATGCTGTCAGGAAAACGATACTGGCGTTCACTGAATAATGACGCTGTTGCTGGAAGAAATGGAGACAAAGGTCGGAAACACACAGGGACTCAATGACTCAACCGTACCAAGATAAGTATATAATATATTATAATGCAAGGGTTGCCACATAGTGATCCCACCACTCTCTACTCATCCCCATCCCCTGATCCAAAAGAGATTCTCGACAGATTCTCGACGCGTTTCACCAAGGTACTTCTTTTTCTCGGACGAGCTGCTACTGTAGCTGCCTTGGTCAAATCTCGCGATTGGACCCGGAGCTAGTGTGGATCCATGAGGGGTACCAGGTAACACAACTGGCTTAAGGTCATTTGGCAGATATGGAATAAGGATAATATGGAAATCTATATATATATGTATATATATATATTATAGACATTTGGAGACGACCCATCTGATTTCAGTTCCCAAAGTTCGAAGCAGAACGAATGGGGCATGAAATTGCCAAGATCTGCCAAGTAGAAATAGGATGTCCCATTCAGCCCATTCCATCCAGTGGTGCCATTGTTTTTCCGCATTTCACCCCGTGCCGATTTCCAGACAAACCCATTGTGCTGTCAAGGAACTGCTGCTTTTTGAGCTGCTACTCCTTTGCTACAGCAATGGCCGTTTGCTAAATGTAAATGTGCATGACAAAACACAGCTATATGATATGTATTTGTGTATGTACTGTTTTTAAAACATGTATATACTGTACTGTATATATATAATTATATATACACCATGCTATTGAGCAACAAGAGGAAAGGGAGTGAGTTGGTAGACGTCCTGAATGAATGAATGTACATAGGCAATTAGCCCAAGATATGCAGATTTGGGCTGATGTTTGGGGGTCCAATTACATGGGGTAGTTATAAAAAATATGTATGAACAGTATAATCCGATGTATGGTGACTATATATATATATAAATATATTTGATATATATATAATATATGATTATATATGTTATAATTATTAATGTTGACCCTCTGATGCACGTGCCTCTTGTTTTATGGTCAGTGCACAGCAGAGGGCCATGGATTCAGATTGCCACGATCGCAGTTCCCTGAAATGTGTTCATCGTCATCGTGGAATCGGTGGAATATCGACAGATACTTTCCGATGAAGTACCCGGAGTGGGCCAATCTGGGGTCCATGATTTGGGGGTCCATGATTTAATTTTGAAAGTCTGGATTCAAGCCCGACTCCTCTCAGTGGAACTGGGCCTTCTCTTGTGGGTGGCTACAACCCCCGTGACAAACATTAGCCATGTTAATCCCAAAGCGGTTGAACAATTTGCCGACAGCACGTCACTACAGTTGTGAGTATAAATCTATCATATATACACCTTTCTTTAAAAATAAAAGTTTGAGGTGCAAACGGTAACGGTAACGCAATGAACATGTTGAACCCCATTCACTACAAGTACTACAAGCACTACATGCACTACCAGGCCTACAAGTTCACCGGAAAAACGATTGCATTTTCTCTGGGGAACAGCTTTTGACAGCTCAACTTTATAGAGAGTATAGCATTTGTTTGAGGGGGGCACACAATGCACACAAATCAGGACGGAACATTATATATATATATATATTAATTATTAATGTATTTACTATATATATATGTGTGTGTTATTATTATATATAATATATAATTATATGTATACACAAGTTCGCTGCAAACTGCCGCGAAATTTGCCCATCACCGATCCCGCACATCCTTTGACATGATCAAATCCCTGTGTAGAGCTAGCGCTGAATATAGGTTTCCAATGACAACACACCCTAAAACCCTAACACCCTAACACCCTAAACCCCCCAAAAAAACATGAAAATACGACTAAATCCTGAAAGCCTAAAATCAAAATTGCTGCGTATGGCCAATGATGCCAATGTGTTCGTACATCCTCGGGTGACAAATATATCATATATGGTCTGGGTCTGTTGCTTGGAGGTGGGCAAACGTAGGATTTGGCACAGTTTGAAAAAACCTAGCAGTGACGGTCATGACAGCCAGGCATCCCAATGGCAATGCTCTTCTTCTTGTCATTCTGAGCCTTTGCTCTTGCCAATCGAATGCGCTCCCCCGCCGTGAGCTTTCGTCCTGAGGCACAATTCATTTCTACCTGGGGTGACATGGGGGACAGTCTATCGGTTCAAACACCAGAAATGGGTTTGTTATAGTTTGTCTATGAGGCATTGACCATCATTCACCCTTTTGCTGACATGTTCATAAAGAATTACGGATGCATCTGGCTGGCTCCAGACTTTCAATCTCGAAGTATTGGTGAAATATCCTCAAGTCTGACACTGGTACGATCTCCAAAATATATCGATGCATATTCTCCCCAAATGTTAAGTGACATATACACCAATTTCAATGAAATTTCAATAATCTCCTCGAGTCTGACTATGATAGCCAACTTGTTCAATCTCAACCAGTCTTTGTCGGTGGCTTCACACTGAAGAACAAGTCAGATATGTAATTATGCAAGCATCATCCCAGATAAAAGACGTGGGACGTGGGAGCATCAAAAGTCATTGAAAGCACCAAGCAGTTCACAGCTTTATGAGCAGATGATTCCTTCTGGGATTAAAAAACAAGTCCAATCTTTGGATGCTAAAATATGTCTACACCACCACTATTTGCTGGTGATGTATACATCCATCCAGGGATGATTTAATAGTTATTAATCATTAATCTGAAATCCAGCCCTGTTCATATATGTCTATACCCACTACTTCCCATACGAGCATTGTTATTTTCATAGCCATGGTTGCAAAGACTATTGATTCTTGGGAAAAGGCTATGTTTTGATCTCCATTTACCCTCTGGTAATTTCACATAACTATGGAAAGTCACCATTGTTCATGAGAATTTTCCCATGAACAATGGTGATTTTCTATGATTTTCTCAGTTATGTGAAATTACCAGAGGCTTTTCCATGGATTTCCATTGATCTCCACTGCCCGGCCCGGCTGGAACCCCGGCTCCTCCCGGCCCCACGGCCGTGACGTCATCCTCCGCGAAATCGGCCGGCGCTTCTATGGTCGGCTTCTCCGCAGCCGACGGCTCGCTGGGGGCTGGGGCAGCTGGGGCAGCTGGGGCCTGGCGTTTTTGGGTGACTTTCTGGGAGTTTCTGGAGTTTTTGAATGCGAATTTTCAATGTGATTTTTTATCTGAATTAGTTGGTGGATTTAAATTGAAGTTGATTGAAGTTCCAAATTCTGAATTGGATTGTGATTTCTGGGGGGTCATTAGTGTGGATTGTCAGTTGGATTGGTTCAGTCTCTGAATGCAATGGTATTTTAATGTTGTGGGGTGGCAATTCAGGTGCCCAGGTGGAAATGATTCTCGGTGTATTTTCTTAAGTCCCAACCATCGGGCGATCAAACATCATTGCCGATCACTTGTCGCTGAATATATCCAATTTGTTGATCAAAATAACTCAATAAGATTCAATGCGTCTCCAATGGCTCCAATAAGATTCAAACGTTGATCAATAAGATTCATTATGAGTCTCCAACGGCTCCAATTCCCCATTTTTTTCGGGTTTTTTCCCAACATACTGTGGATCTGTGGTATGAATAGTTGGGTACTCAGACTTCAGCCCCGGCCTCCGCAGGCTTAGGTGCATCTGCGGAAGCCTGGAACATCGCCCTTGGGAAAACCATAACCGCCATAACCCGAACATGGGCCTATATGGGCCTTGACTCCAAGAAATGAAAAGCAACTGGTTAGTTATAAGTTATAAAATGTTTAAGATGTTGGAAGTCATATTTAAAATTATTTTAATATATTTAGATATATATATATATACAATATATACATATATATACAATATATATCAATATATATATATATACATGTGTATCGGGATGTGTCGGGGTATCTGATGGGTATCTAGCGAATTCCGAAGCACGAATGCTAACCCAGCTAATCTCAGGGGCAAAGGGTTGCCCTCTGGACCTACCGAGGCAGTCACGTTGATTTGTGGGGGGTCGCTTTTTCGAAAAAACATCTGCTTCGGCAAGTTGTCACCTCATGTCACCTCCACATACTGGCACCATCTGGCACCTTTTTTCGTCAGAGTGCGACCGGGCAGTGCGGCAGAGTCCAGCCTTTTCTTTGTCTTTTTCTTTGTCCTTCTCCTGAGGAAAAAAAAAACGCCATGGATCACATCCTCGAAAACCCTGGGGATCCAACGACCCCAAATGACCAGAAATGAAGAAAAAACTCCAAGAGGACGACGATTGTGGGATTGTGGGATGCTCTCTGTATCCATTGTGAAATTGTAAACTCATGCTTCTTAGTGATCCTAGCTGAATGAGACTCATGTAGCAAGATATTCACGAATGACAGATCCCTTTCGCCTTGTCTTTGTCCTTTTTCTCCTCCCAGATCATGTGGCAAGATGTGAATGATCAGCAGCAAATCAACATCTGCGGAACTGGGCTTTTTGAGGGGCTTGAAGTTCAAGATTGAAGTTCGAAACGGGCCAGAAGATTTCCTCCCACGTCTAGCAAGATGTTCCTCTCTGCTTCAACCGCTGCTCCTTGTCCTTCTTGTCTTTGTCTTTCCCCTGGCTATTTGGCTGGTCAATTGGGATCATCACCATCTTTCACATTGAATCAATCAGGGAATGGACAAGTTGAAAGCAGTTGAAGACTTAAATGCTACCAACAAACATCAACAAACATTCACCTCTTTTTCAGCATAGCAAACCTTTGTTAGGTACACATTGGTAAAGCAACCTGGCAATAAGAACACTTGTGGACATATTGGAACTATTTATGTTACGTTGGCATTCACAAGATCATAACCAACGAACAAGTGTCATTCATTCATCAAATCCCGGCACTGTCTTTCTGTGGGCCCATGTTGGGTCTGAGTCAGTGGATCTTCCCACATGGGGGCAAATTGCACGAAAGGTCGCTTCCACCTTCAAATACTTACATAATTTTACATATATGTACGTGTATATATATATATATTATATATGTGTGTGTATATGTTGTTCATTGTTTTTCTAAATGTGGCCCCAGGTAGCTGGCACAAACACATTGCTGGACCTGCCTTCTCTTTGTCTTTTCGTTCTCTATCTTTGTCCTTGGTGCTATGGATGTCCGACTTCATTCAGGGCCCTCCGGAAGGGTCAGCGGACATCAACTGTCGATCCGCTGCCCGGTATGGAAAAAAAAAGCCGCTGATCAGGACATTTGAAACCGCTGCGGACCAATGAAACCAAGTAAATGGATGTAAACCCTGATTCCTTTGGGGGCTGCATCACACCCAAACTCGGAACACTGGAACCCCAAAGTCCATGGAGAACATGTTTGTTCAGCTCCTGGGAATCCTTATGTGCCGCCACTGTGTGTGTCCTTGCGCACTACTTTGCAAAGTTCATTCAGGCTCCACGGGCTAGGGTTAGAAATGGCTAGAATCTTGCAGGTGATTCAAATGGCCCATGAGAAATCCAAGGGTCTCGTCCGCGACTTCTGCTGCGGTCTTTCTTCTTGTCTTTGTCCTTATCCTTCTTTTTCTCCTGCGGCTCTCAGGAGGTAGGAGAGGCTAGTCATGGTCGGATGGTAGTGGAGTCAACGGAAGAAGAAATGGAATGCTAGTCACTTTCAATGAGAAGTGGATTCATGGTTGATCATGATTCATGAAATTAAATGATACCAGTACAATATGTAAAATCCTAATATAATCATTACACGAAAAATATACATATACACATGTATAATCATGTATACATACATGATTTATATATTCACCATCTAGGTTCACTGGTTAGAAGCTTTTGCATCTTTTTGCGCACTGCCCAGCGTTCAACATCGACGTATGTTGTTGCTTCAAATGTTCATTGATGTTTTTTTAGTCATATGGAACAATATGCTTTTGTAAAACCATTCAAGACCAGGCATTGCAAAATCAGAATGTAAACTTCCGCCTAACAAATATGTTCAAGGTCTGGAAGATTCGGCGTCCCAAGGCCTGACATGTTTCACCAGGCATATCATACCACATGCCAACTTTCATCCGACATATAACATATATATAACTGGGTTCTTTCATATGGTTACTGCCCACTTTCTAACTATAATATACTATAATAAATTAATGTTATGATAAGTAAATGTTATTACTTATCACATGCAAAAAAAGGTTATGACTTAGTGCCCACACCCATTTTTGTTTCTTTCCCGCCAGTACCCATTGGCAACCAGAAACGGTCCTTGTCTTTGTCTTTCTTTTTTCGATCGGCCGATTCGCTTCTTCCTCAGCCAGCTGGGTCTGGGTCAAAACATACATGGGGTACCTTTGCGAAACCACTTTTTTGGTTCATCTGTAAGATCTGAAACAAGATAAACAAGACATCTTCGGTGTTGACATGCTCTCCAATGCCCAGTTGCAATCACTAACACACAAGAATTCTGCAGTTTGGGCCCACTCGCAACAAATTTCCCAGGAAAAGTAGGACACAAGTGAAACACCAACCAGTAAATGGGTTTGGACCAACCACAAGCGTCCAACCCATTCACCACCAGCTGTCCAGAATTTTACAACGTCAATCCAATTAGTGGGGTTTGCTGCATTTAGTGCCACTGTTCAACCATATATCCACTTACAGCATCTTTTAATCACTTAGAGAGAACTTAGACCCAGTTTCCAAACCACCCACGTTTTTTAAACCCTCAATCCATATGCATAAAAATCTGAATCCAACCCCCAAACCGAAAGGCCAAGCCACGACCCATTCAGCGCAAAACCCCCACGGCCTGCAACTAATCAGCGCCGAGCTTGGGAAGGTCATGTAATTTTGTTTGCAAACAATTACTATTTAAGCGAATCTGGGTCTGTCACATTGTTCACCAATTTTTTGCTGCTACGTACTCCCTACAAGGCACAGCCCCCAGTTATGTTGGTTGGTTTATGTTCAACTGGTTAACTAGTTAGTTAAATCCAGCCGTTACGACAAGGTGAGGCCCCCTCAGTTATAAGTTGGTTTATAATTCATCAACTATGGATATGTCTACACAGGTTCCGTCCAACCCGGACATGTTCCACAACTAAAAATAATAATAATAATCATCATTATCTCATCATCGTCATCATCAACAACATCATCATCATAATCATCATCACCATTATCTCATCATCATCATCATCATCACCATGATCATCGTCATGATCATGATCATGATCATGATCATCAATATCATCAATGCCATCATCATCATCATCATCACGATGATGATGTTCATCACCATCATCACCATGGTCTCGTCACCATGATGATCATCATCATCATCATCACGATCACGATCACGACCATGATCTTATCATCATTATCATGAGGATGATGATGATCATCATCATCATTATCACCAGCGTCAACTCATGTGGAATGGGGTAATACCATGAACCTATATGTCTTATATTCATAAGGGATCATAAATCCGCCACCCCCTATGACAAATATGTTGAATGGTGGAATCACATCAACTTATATATCTTCATAAGGGATCAACAAATCCACCTGACAAATATGTTGAATGGTGTAATCACATCAACTTATCTTCATAAGGGATCAAAATCCACCGCCCCCTCTGACAAATACATTGAATGGGGCAATCACATCAACTCATCTTCATAAGAGATCAAACATCCACCACCCCCTATAACAAAATATGTTAAATGAGGCACTTAATTACTTTTCATAAGAGATCAACAAATCCACCATCCCCTTTGACAAATATGTTGAATAAGGAATAACATCAACATATCTTCATAAGGGATGATGATGATTATTATTATTATGATGATGATGATGACGACGATGACGATGACGATCGCGATGATGGTGATGACGATGACGATGACGATGACGATGACGATGATGATGATGATGATCATCATCATAATCATCATCATGATCATGATCATGGATCACATATACATCTACATATTGAAAGTCCACCGACATGGGATTTCAAAAGTACGCAACCCTTCCGCAATTCCGGCGCGGAGCAACGTCAGGGTTGCACCGCACATGTTTACCATAAACCCTAGACTTCACCAAGTTATTTGCACCAACTTAGCTATCGTTGGGGGGCCCACGTGCGTGGACCCAAACTAAATTGATTAGTAGGATCCAACCCCTTGTTTTCAGCAATGGCACGATCGGAATGACAACTCTTGGGGGAACAAAACATAAACAGATCCAGTATGTCTATGATCCGTGATTATACACTCAAATATATTCAAGTAATCTAGTGGTAGTGTTTCCGATTAACTAGGCGATGAACATCTCAGATGCGATTTGAATGGTACCAGTACCGCCCAATGACAAGCCACAACTTTCACGCCTGGCTGTCCAGCCAGAATGCTACCGCGGGGCTGGAGCAGCCCTAACCCTAACCACCCTTGGAAAACAGCTGCGACCGAAAACCCGTTTTTAGCAATGAGGTTTGGGTCAGTCCCAATCGCATGCTGAAGTTTAATAAAATCTGCAAGATTTCAAAGGCATGCAACAAATTATTAGTCGCTGGTGTGTGACAGAAAGAGTAGCCGGGATGTTTTTTCAGTAGAGGTTTTTCATGAGTCAATTGGGCCACCTGGTCACATCATGTCGGATCTCAAGGCTCCAAAGTTTTGTTTCCTTTGACCCAGAAGTACGTGATGAGGTGCCATCAACTTGCAAAGCAGGGATTTCACGAATTTCAAGGCTAAGGCTAAGCTCCATTGTACGAGGGTGGCCAAACAAATGCGCCCGTTTCCATGTTTTTTTCACTGGCCAAACAAGTCAGTTTTCTTCCTTTGCATTTGCTAACTCCCCAAGAGGGATATTTGGAACAAAACATATATGACCATATGGGGACCATATATATGGACCATATCAAAAACCATCCAAAATTCCAGATAATTCTGGAGGGATCTGGCCAATACCTGACCGCCGTGGAATCTCCCAAATGAGGCGGGCGACCGAAGCCAGACGCGGACACACCGCAGAAGGCTGCCGGAAAGCGCAGCCTGTAAGGAAAACAAACAGCATGGGAGGTGACCACAAAAATATGTGATTTCCTTGACCAAAAGATGGTTGTTTTACCCCGGTACATATCTAAATTTATTTAAACATGGGATATATGGGGGTTTCCATAAATGGGGATACCCCAAAATGGATGGTTTATACGGGAAAATCCTGTCAAAATGGATGATTTAGGGGTACCCGCATTTATGGAACCCCCCCTATTGTTAACATTTAACGCCAAAAACATTGAGTATGAAAAAAATCTTGATTGAACCATCTCAAATATGGGCTAGAATGGGAATATCACCAGCAAATTTATGGTAAATCCAACCAATCTAGTTTTGGGTGTTCGAATTTAGCCTACAAACAAAAGGATCCCAGCTCCTCAGTTAAGTGCCCTACTGCGACTGGGATAGCCCCTTCCGAACTGGCCTTCAACTTGCTCATTGATGGGCAGAGGTACTGTAATTCGTCTCCATGCTGGTGTATCACTTGTGGCATTGTTCATCCTTGTGTATCTCGTCGTGTCATCCTTGAGAAAACACTGTTTACTCTTCAGTACTGCTATTGTGGAGGTGTAAATGCCAAATTTATTGTGATTAGTTCCGATTTTTTGTGTGCTCAAATCCTCATTTCAGCTATTTAGATCTTAATTTCTGTTGATTGATGCGCCTTTACTTATTTTAATTTCCATGTTGTTTAGTCTTAATCTGAACTTTGGCTGGTTGAAATTTGTAATCCGGCTCTTGTGGCTTCAACCCCTATCATAATCCTCATTTTGGATGATTAACATGGCACTAGCGCTCTTGCACTGGTGAAGAATTAAGATGGCACTAACGCTCTTGCGCTGGTTATATAACAATTAACATGATCATCATTATCTTTGGATATGATTCATACTGATAGGCGTAGCATCTCAGGTTCCAGTCAAGAGTAATTAATTCCTTTGTCATCGTTGTCATATCAGCAGCGGCGTCACGGGCGCATCGCTCAACCACAAGGGTCCAGAAGGCCCGTCCTCAGGGAACAGGGGGAGCTCCTGCCAGGTTGGTACGGATCACCTTCAGGGCCGTTGACTGACACACTGACTGGTCTTACACCACTGGACCTTAAAGTCATCAATTGTTGAGTGGGCACTGCGCGTTGATCATGTCAGTCTGACTGATCCAAGGCGAACTGTTGAGAGACAGTGTCCACTAGGCGCACTCTCAGCTGACTGCCAACACTGGCTGTTGGCTCCAGCCACTGTGAAAAAGGTCCTGAGCACTGCTTCACACTCTGGTCACTTGAGAAAAATTGTTGAATTCTTCATCTGGGGGTTTCCATAAATGGGGTATCTCCAAAAATGGATGCTTTTTTATGGAGAATCCTATTTTTATATGGATGATTTGAGTCATTTGAGGGTACCCTCCGCACCTCAGCATCTCAGAGGCCATGGCATCAGCCGAAGCGCCGCCTGCACGTTCGGTTGACCCATGGAGCAAGCGATGAAAAGCGGAGATTTCACAAATTAAAGGACAGGAGAATCCAAAAACATGTCAACTTTTTCCAGGCGGCATAGGTGTGAAAAAGAAAAAGGGAAAGTCAGGAAAAAGGGAGGAGGGAAGACCAATCCGTAAAGAAGATGGTGTGAGGGAAAGTAACTTTTGGATAGATAATAGATGCGTAGGCGTGATGAAAATCAATTGTACAAAAAAGAGTTTTGTGATTTTTGTGTGACAGAGTTGTGTGTGACACGGGAAGATTTGGAGGAGGAGAAGGCGGCCGGGTGCAGAACAGAGAGACAAGACCCCGGACAATCATGTGAGGAAATATGGAACTTCACTTTAGTAAAACACTTGGATTCGACCAACAGAACTCAGGGATTTAACATGATTTAACCAAGTAGGAGTAGGATGAAAGATGGGGACTTGTTGTTAGCTACAGCCAACCAAAAAATTGGAGTTTAGGTAACAGAAGGCAGGCATTTGCGCAAATAAGCCAAAGGGGATTTAATGAAATGAGATTTGGAATCTGAGAAAATACATTGGGATTTAAGATGATTGAAGACTGTTTAAGGCCAAAGAATGTTGATAAAGAGCAAAAGATGAGGGTCTGCTGTAATACAGTACATTACGGATGGAAAGTACGTGGACAACTCAAACATGACAGTCAATCAGAGGAGCAGACCATTCGCAAGTGATTACTGAAACCAACAGCAATATAGGAGGGGGTTCAATGTTGCTGATCCATTCAGCAAGTCTTTTGCCCATCCAGACCGCTGCAAATGGGTATGGGTCAAAATTTGAAACCCACGAGAACTACAGTAGAGACTGGGTCATGTTTAGTAATAAGGAGTTACATCCCACTTCAATATTGCTGCGACCCCCATCCCTGTTGCGTTTGATCTTCATTCATGTTGTTCTACTCCCAATTTTTCGTTGGTTGAAACACATCAAAAACATCCCAACATCTTGATGGAAATCATGGCTACAAAATCCCACCAGTTTCATGGCTGAATCCAACCACAAAATGGGCTGGTCTGTTGAACCCCCGGAGATCTCCGGAGCCTCGCCTGCATAGATGTAGGGGTTCAACTGCCTGGAAAAAATGGGAGAAATAGCACTCACATGGCACATGGATGGGCGGAAGCAACCCAACACAACTGGGGTTTCACCAAAGAAACGTTGGGGGTTAACCAAACATCAAGTTTTGTTAGGATGATTCAAGATTCACTTCGCATATACGGTTCGATCTCTTTTTTCCATGACGGTAGAGGGAAACCACGAAGCAAAACTGGAAGAACTGGGGAGCCGGGCCATATCAACAAGAGAGCGTCAAGAATGGTAGGGTATTTTTCAAGAATGGTAGGGTATTTTTCAGAGGTAGCGTGGGAATAAACACAACCAGGTCAGTTTGTGGACAGCCGTCAATGGTTCCAAGCCAGCACAAAATGTTATAGAAGCCCAGAAGAAACCAGCCAAATATAGGTTGGCCTGGTCATGTTGTCTTCGTGGATTGATTCGTTGGATGCAGCCATGCTGAGCATCGAAAAAGACATGGTTTCACAAGCCTTCATGCCCCGAAGCTTTTGTCTAAAGAAATTATATATTATAGCATATCAATAGACGGTCAGTATCGTGTACTATGCTTTTCAAACTTTCCTGAAAAGAACAGCCCTGACAGAATGAAAGGAACAGCCCTGGCGTCCGCAGCAGCCATTTTTGCCGCCGATTCGTCAGGACTACTGGTTGGTCATATTGCTGCTGGGAAAAAATGTCGCAAGATGTTGGCACACCATGACGGGTGTCCAAACGCCCTCAGCCAATCCTTGCTGCCCCTCTTGCTCAGATGATCTTGAGCTTGGTGAGGATCAGGTAGG
>Ga0126342_10008783_pt1 | contig 18101 bp, 18 predicted proteins | sample Cyp1metagenome_FD_92528 | JGI IMG/M metagenome (GOLD analysis project Ga0126342, IMG submission 92528) | Coral microbial communities from Lord Howe Island, Old Settlement Bay, Australia - Cyphastrea 1 metagenome | ecosystem: Host-associated > Invertebrates > Cnidaria > Coral ... | reverse complement strand
TTTCATCTATGGATTATATCTACTATTATTAATCCAATCTACTATTTCATCTATGGATTATATCTACTATTATCTACTATTATAACTATAGTTATATATATATATATATCTACCATAAACCATAGTTAATCCACTATTTATAGATGATTAATATGATATACTCTCCGATTCTTTGCCACGCTTTCAGGGTCAACCCGGATCTCCTCCCAGTCCCTTCTGCTGCGGGCCCGGCGCATGATGGCGGCGCTGGAAACAAAAAAGGCCACGGGAAAAACGACAGCAGGACGTGGCTCGGTGGTCAACGACAGCTGGAATTTTGGGATGATAAGGAGTCCCAAATTGACATCATGTAGGATAGGTAGATAGGTATTGTCTTAGATGGTATCTATCTATCTATCTATCTATCCATCTATCCATCTATCTATCTATCGAGCTAGCTACCTATCTATCTATGGTCAACAATAACCTGTTTCATCTTCTTCTGATATGTCTTGCTATTGTCTTCTTCATCTTGATGCTGTTTCTTTTCATGTCTTTCCTTCCCTCGTTGGGGGTCCCTATCCAATAGATTCATCACTGATGCTGGTGACCGGAAACTTCTCTACATGCTTCAGGTCGGTCGCTTTTTGGAGGCTACGCGCTCGCAAGCTGCGAAAAGCCGAGTGAAACAATCGAATAGGAGGCTTTACACGCCTGAAAGAGAAATGGTTATGTTCTGCAACATTTCGTGAGTTGCATTTCATTGCAGTTCATATGCTAGATGGTTTTTGATGTTTTTGTGCCCATAATATGGAGGTTTCCTAAAGTGGTGGAAGCCCCAAATCATCCAGAATTAATCAAGCAATCATCCAAAATATGAACGGTTTTTGGGGATACCCCTTTTTAAGAAACCCCTATATCTCACTTCCTGCCATCATTGGACAAACGCCGCTGATCCTGGCAGAGGTGGTTGATCCAGGCTTCCAGAGCGTAGTCTGTTGCTGTTGATATGGGGCACTGTAGTGCATGGATCTCATGTCAAGCGTACATTCCATTGTATGATGTGATATTATATTCTATTATGTTATGTTATATTATCATACTCAAAGCCTCAAGATGTCTCAATTTATTCCACAATTCCAAAGACTTAAAAACACGGCAATCTGGGCAATCTGGGACCCCAAAATGGGACGAACAAGATTCCATTGCAATTGGCATCTTCCGCATTGCAATGGGATAAACAACCACTGATCATCAGTTCACATCTTGAAAAACCAACTGCAACAATGCCTTCCCCAAATCGTCACCAGCAGGGCGAAGTGATACCAGCTTCACAGCTGCCATGTCAGCTCCCTGGCCGTCTTTCATGGTGTCAATCTCTATCTTTATCGATCGATAAATCCATCTTCCTACCTGTGTACATAGCTATATGTATAAAATATAATATAATATAATATCACATCATATAATATAATAAAATATAATATAACATAATATAATATAATATAACATAATATAACATAACATATATATATATATGTATATATATATATATAAACATATGCGTCTTTAATATTGTGTATATATATAATTATAAATACATACCCTCTGGCAAATTAACATAGACCCTGGCAGATAGGGGTTGAAAGACTAGTTTCCATTAAAAATTGTTGATTTTCAGGGTCTATGTTTATTTACCAGAGGGTAATTATATATATATACACGTATATTTATCATATGATCTACCAAGCATCTAGACCTCATCATCGAGTCAATTGTTCACATGGGTGACAACCAACCCGGGAAGCCAGGAGGCCTTCTTCGACGAAACGTGTCTTGCCTTTGCAATGCCCACTTGTTTTGCCTCGTGCTGAGGGGAACGGAGCTTGCCTGGTGCATGGATATCTGACCCCAACAAGGGATGATATCAAGAAATCGGCTGAGGCTGGAAAAAATCCACCATTTGAGTTCGGCTCTTCTACATGTCCCGTCCACCTTCTGATAACAGCTTGCGATTTCTTGGTCATCCCCACTTTTTGTTTGCATGTGTTTACAATCACACTTGTTGTTGGTTCAAAATCATCATCCCCTTCACTTGTTGTTGGTTCATTTATCCCCTTTTTACATCCTTTTTCGTGCCTTCATGTCGTAGACCGTGTAGAAGGCTCTCAAGAAAGGCATGCCCAGTACAAAGATGGCTCCTCGAGGCGGCCAGGGAATTCCTGCACCTTTCCCGAGGGAAGCATGCGAAAGTGGGGATCATCATCCCATACAGTAACTCTATGGTTTTGAACTCAAAACGCAGCTGAAACATGCTGAAACCACACTTCTGTGGTTTGGAAGACTGCAGCATTTAGGAATTCTTGACCAAACCGACCAAAGGTTTCCGCAGATTAGAGCCATGCGAATCCTCGGCCAGTGTCACCCACCGGCATCAAATGAGCCCAACAGTCTCCAACCTGTGGCATGGCCAAACGTGGTGTTAGTGGATAGGGATTCGAAATGGCGATCATTTCTGCAATTTCTTCTGTCTCAAAAGTCCAAGGAACTTTCGGACAGTCGATGTAGTCATCAGCATCCATTTCAAAGAGCTGCTCGCCAATCCTTACTGCTCAATCAAGAGTTGCCAATCCTTCATCCATGAGGTCTGCCGTTAAACATGCTTCACCTTGTCGCACAAGTATGCCTGAATCACGTTAAATCGTGTTAAATGCTGCTTCAGGTCCTTGTAGTTACTCTAATTGGAGTGGAAATGTGTCTTTGACTTTGCACCGAAAGATTTCGCCATGATGCCAACAAAAAAACATCTTCTTGTGATTTCGCTGCCGTATCGAAACAGCCTGCTTCATCTCATCTCATATCATCCAGGGAAGCAGCGACATCGCAGGTCTAAGGCTGCCACAAGAATCCCAACTTTGGAAATTTTGTGTTTTCGGAGCACGATCTTTGCGTAGCCTCCTGGAGCAAGTTTCATCTTCCCAGGCCCTTGGTGAAGCAACTGCTTGGTCACCATGAACAACTCGTTACCCACTGTATGCATCTGTATGGGCCTATCGAAACATCCCTGGTTGACACAACTGCAATAGGCAATAATAATCAATGATATGCTTTGGTATAATAGTATAACCTTCGATTTGTCCAATGTTCCATATCTTTTATATAATGTATTTTATTTCTTACCATAGGGATATAGGTGGATATAGGACATGTACTGTACCAAAGGTTCTGCACATCATGATGCGACATGCGAGTCCTGAAAGTTGAGTCGCGAAAGCAGGGCATCCAAGTCATGGCGAGGCCCCATCCTCAAGAACTGTATCAGCTTTGCAGAAAATTTGAATGGGTCATTGATAACCTAATAGGTCCAAGAATTTATAAAATATGTTATGCATATGTTTTGAAATTACAGAAAATAGATCATCCAACTTTGGCCCAAAAACGCTTGACCCATCTTTCACATTCACAACGATATCTGCGTCACCATCTTTTGGCGACATGGTTTTGGACCACCCAATGTCCTTTGCAACCAGGCAATTCCTGGATGTACCCATGAATCATTTCAACCAAGTTCAATATATAATCATTATATAACCATAATAATTAATAATACTACATCATTTTATGCAAGTGCATATATGAATACATGTGTACAAATACCTACAGAAAACTTCCATGAGATGTCCGGTCTCCCCATCCCATGCTGACTGTCTTGGCTCTCAAGCATTAAGGAGCTGCCTGTGTCCAGTACACCCTGACATTTCCGAGGACCGTATTTCTCACCTGGCGATGGCGACAGGTGGTGCCTCTCTGGATCCATATGGTGCGTGTGAATTGACTATCCCCAAATGGTAGGTTTATGGCATTGGGTCTATCATGGTTTATATTGTTGTTTATTATTGTTCCTTCAAACTCATTCCCACCAGTAAGATATCGTTCACGCGGAGTGCCAATGGACTTCCTGCACCAAGTCATCTACCTTGCAGCAAACAGGGCAGAAGCCACAGGTTCCAGTCCTTTTTCCATCGATGGTGAGGTCATCGAATTGAAACTGCCAGTAGCCTTGGTCGAAGATCACATGCTTCTGGCTGCAAACAAACTTCCAAAAGTCTACAAGAATGCCAGGATCGAACCTAGAGAGGAAAAACAACACCTATTGTCAATTCAAGAGCATGCAAATATATCATCATGTATATATTTTACGCATACACTATATATGTATATATATATTTATATTAATTAAATTCTAATATACAGTAACAGTAATACCGTGTGTGTGTATATATATATACTGGTTGGTGGTTTCAACCCCTTTGAACAATATTAGTCAGTTGGGATTATTATTCCCAATATATGGAAAAATGTTCCAAACCACCAACCAGTATATGATTCCATATGCGACCAGCACATATCCACTTCTGCCTCGACAATTTTTGCAGGCTCAAAATCCCGGTTCCGCCTTCTTGCGAGACGTTCACCCAGTGGAGGCTTGACCTTTTGGAGGGACATAGCTGGGGTCGCCATTGGACTTGCCCCATCTATTGAGATAGGGATGTATCGGATATATCATGATAATTCATGATATATCAAGCATTAGAGATGCAATCTATTTTGAGATGGTTATCTTGAACTATCTTAAGATATCTGAGGCCACCAACAAATGGGGACATGTTTGGAACATTTGATCCACGAATGATCGATGGTTGCTGGTTGAGCCAGGCATCCAACAAAAATCATCAAACATCAATCTGGTTGGTGGTTGACCTACCCCGCTGAAAAATATGAGTTCGTCAGTTGGGATGATGACATTCCCAATATATGGAAACATAAAATTCATGTTCCAAACCACCAACCAGTCAATCTTGTGTGGATCAAATCATGCGATCTGTATCGATATGTTGGGATTCATCATGATGAGACGTTGAAGCACCAAGTCATCCACCGCATCCCCATCTCCCCCAAGTCTCCGAGTCTCCGGGCGCCATGCGTTCGGAGCGGAAGTCGCCGAAGGTAATCTCAGCGTCATCTTCGATCTTTCGCCTGGGTGGTTGTTTTGGTTCCATCCATTGTTTTTGGGACCATTCTTTGGGTTGTTTTGGTGGCTGTGATTATGAGGAAAGGGTGAATTCATTCATCATGGTCCTGGTCGCTCAATAATAGATATATCAAGAATGCAGCCACCTTCGTCCAGGACAAATGCTCAATGATGGAACGCATTTTTGCATGTTCTCCCGTCTAGAACTTCACATCTCTTTGAAACATACATGACACACATGACTACCCTATACTCTGTCCAGTTCACCTGGTCGTTTCTTTCAGCTATTGGTTGGCTTGTCCTTCGAAGTTGATATGTCTCGACAAGGCTCCTCAAAACAACCACATTTCCGTTGAGTTGACAAACCCAGCAAAGTTTCCTATCTTGGCCTTTAGCAATACTGCGAATCACGCTGGGTATCCGACCCAAGATACACGGCAAAGACGGGCTTCTTTAAGACACCAGACTTGTCTCCTCAGGACGACCGTTGGATGGACATCTTGCCTCTCTGATGTGACAACTATATGGGAGCACCAGGGTCATCATTCCTGCGGGCCCTTTTTTTGTCTGCCACATTGTCTAATGCCAACCATCTGCCATGCCAAGCCAACTCTTGTGACATCGAATTTCCGAAAAAAGAAGCACACACACACACACACGCTTAGACTGTGGATGATCGATAGCATTTCACCCTCGTCAAGTTACCAAAAAACCCTTCCCTGCATGGTTCGATCAAAGTGCATGGCATCGCATAAAATCACCTGACGTGAATCAAGTGACGGTCAGTGGGTCCTCAAAATGAGGTGTAACCTATCTGACAGCCCCCAACAAAAGAACAGATCCGTGCCTTCCAAAAGTTTCTGCATGATGTTGAACTCCATGTGGTCGCTCAAGGACTGCAGAGTAAGTAAAAATCGTTGAGTCTTGGAGGAAATGGGGTTTCAGTAAAACCACTTGGCACTCCAAGCCACAACTTATTTTTCCAAGTGGATGTTGTTCAAGGGTCTTGAACTTGCAATCAGGCACAATATCATACAATATCCACAAGCCTTGACACTAAAAGACACTAACAGCAACAGTATTTTATGCCGCTTCTCAACGAATTCAGTATCAATTACTGCAATTGGACTAGGAAACACGGCACCTTGGTACCTTGAATCTGATGAGATCAATTTTATGTCCTTCTGGTAAAAAAAGAGGGGCCGGGAGCTGGTATACCACCTATCATCATTTACCTGTTGTTAAAGGGGTTTCTTCAAACCCCTCTAATTCTAGTAATCAACAAACCCATGGGGAAAGGACATCTATGGATGAGATGTCATGAGAACATCTCTTTTGATATCTTTTGATCAAATAGATCTCAGTCCATAACTTCGACCTGGTGAAGGTTTTTCCTGGGCCATTTCCCCAAACCATGTCAAAACAGTGACGTGTCTTTTCCAAAAACCATGGGATAATCCCACCATCGGCTACAGCGATCCACAGCGGTGAGCCTTGGTTCATTTTCTTTTGGCACTTCATCATCTTAGGAGGGAATACAGCAGCTGATTCGCCCGAAATCAACAAACCCATCACGCTTCATTTGGATTCGCTTGCGGCTTCTTGCGCAAGACCACCAAGCCAGCACGGCTACAGCGCAAGGGATGGGTCTCTGGAGAGACCCTGCAGACAACATCATAAAAATCCAGAACTTGACGATAGCTCTTCAGTCTGTTCCGTGGGGCAACTTTCACAGCTTTGGAGAAATCCTGAGTGCCATCGGGCAAAAATTCATAGCCCCATTCCTCCAAGAACCAGTCGTGAATGATGACCACGGATCTCTCATCAACATATGGTAAGGCAGCAATGGCACTTTCCCCACGGACCCGGCCATCGATTAAAACCACATCGAAGCGCGACTCGTTGGCTCTTTGGATCAACTTCAAATAGTCTCCAAAGACCGCCTCCCGCGCAAGCCGCGATGCCTCTCTCCACTTTGGATCCAGGTTGGGGCCATAAGTCACGCGCAAACCTGGTCACCAACAGCGGTCAGGATCCAGGATGAGAAAACCCTTGGGAATCATATGGGATCACTATCCTAAATATTTCAACTATGGATGAATATCATTGAATTCATTGAGCATTAAGATGCATTAAGCATCATCATCATCTCAAATACTAGCATGAGCCTCAGGGATCATCATACCACATAGCCGCTGGTAAACTAACATAGCTATGGAACATGGCTCATTTAGTTCGTTGATTTACCTATTCAAAATGGTGTTTTTCCATAGTTATGTTAGTTTACCAGAGGGTAACTATGCAACATATATGAGTAAAACACAATAAGACATACCCTCTGGTAATCACACCTGGCTTGCTGGAATCTCCACTATTGAGTTCCATGATTTTCCCATGGTTTCAAACCTCTCCAGTCCGGGGATTTCCCAGCGAACCGTCGGTTCGTCACCGTCCCAAATATTACAATGCAGATCATTAGGGATCATCATCCCACACAATGATGGAACAAAAAAAACAATGACAAACACTACTCATTGGATTGGTCTAGGGGAACATCTATAGTTTCCGGTTAAGATGTTCCCGTTAACCAATCCATTGAACATCTCTGAAATCACCGGAGCTACTATCCGCGTCATCAAAGACCAGCTGAGGCCGAAAAATGCCGCAGTCCGTCGCACCGATGGCGTCCAAGGCACTTCGATTGGGCACAGCAGAGAACAACTGCACGTTGTGAATGCCCAAGGCTTCACAACGTTGCTGGACCTGATGTCTTGGTGCAGTACTGGTATAAAATGGCACTTTTTGCATAGGGAAACTGATGATTTTATACTTTAAATTGTTTTAATATATCTTAATAGGGATAATCATTATGATTAGCCACAAAATTTGGGGGGTTTGGAGGCATCCTGTTTTCAGGCACACCCCTATGTTGGGGTGTTGGAAGGTCATGGAGTTCTCCGATTGCTATTGGGTGCAACTGGGTGCAACTGGGTGCAACATGCAGCATATTTCTTTTTTTTGCAGTTACCTTTCATCGGATCTTGCTGTATTGTTTGATTGATCACTTATCAGTCAGTCAATCTTAATCAATCGCAATCATACTTAGGATCAGGCTGACCAATGAATTTAAGAAAAACTTGGAATCTGGATTCCAGCCCTTGTAGATCCTTATGGTATTAGCTGATTTCAACATGTTTGAATTGTTTGAATAATCCGCCAGACCTCTGCAGCCCAGCTGGGGGCGTGCTCGGCCACATAGAGCTTTTTCACCAGCTGAGCGAAGGCAACAGTGGAACCTCCTGCGGGGGTCGAGGTAGTGCGGATCACAAGTGGTGGGGGATTCCTTTGCAGAAGTACTGGGTAGCTACGGTTGATTATGGTGAATTATGGTGAACTATTTTGAATTAGATGAATTAGTTCCATTGTGGTTATTATGGTTGATTATGATTAATTATGGTTGCTTACGGTTGATTATGGTTGCTTATGAATATTGGTGAGTTACTCAAGCATCCACAACTGGTGATTACAATTGACGATTTGAAACCACCAGTTTGGGTGTTGGATGTTGGACATCGCCCCCCAGGATCCCACATCGAGCTCGAGACGCCTCGATCATTGGGGCTTTTTTTCATGGTGACCTTTTGAGGTGACTAGGGAGGAATGCAACTCCTGAGCCAAACTCAAACATCACCACTTCAGGATGTAGAAAAGCTTTCAGCACATCAATCTCCGCAGCTTCCATCATGATCTCGTTTTCGCAGGTCGATGGGGGCGAACTGAGCGAACCTGGGCGCTCAGTTCACCGATGTGACTGAAGCCATTTTGCGTTGACAAATGCCGATGGAGTCGAATATAAAGATAATAAGGCATTTCGAAAACATCTACAATAGATATTCTGGTAGATAGGTATTCTGGTACATTGGAAAATATTTGGATATATACTGTAGATAGATAGGAATTATATAGATAGATATTCTGTCCAATACATATCGTTTTGAGTTTGGTCTTCACTTCGAGCTTCTCTCAGCACCATCACCATCTGCTGCCAGAACCCTGACCATGAATATCATGAATGCAGCAAGCAGGCCACATGGCTGCAGCATATCCTTGTCGTTCTATGCGCAAGCAGTTGACAGTCTACAGAAACATGTTTTGCAACATGCTTGGTTGCCTTGTCCAGATCAGGGTTGCCAGAGGCACATATTTCATTTCAACAATTTTGAGATTCAATGGTTCTTCTTCAAATTGGTTTGGTTTGAAATTCAGCTCTTATCATGACAACTCTTTGCTAGCTTGATACCCTTGTGATTACCCCAAATTGCTGGAGCGGTCATGAATAGTCTTTGGGATTCTTTCTTGTAGCATAGAGCATTCCGACTCATAGTGGCTTCAGTTGCTTGAGAGCTGGTCAAAAGGAGCCGCTGGCAATCCTGCTGGAATATGTCCGACATGCTCCTGCCTCCCATCCCCCTGGTACATCACATGTTATCACACAATGGCATTCAACATGCATTCAACGATTGCACATCAATTAGCATCAAATACAAAAAAAATAAATATCCACAACACATAAATATCATAAATATCATTAATACATAATTAATACATAATTCATGCCTGCACATATCACAATGATTCACAATGCATAAACCAACGTTACCAAGTGATCCCTGCGCTTCGCGCCTGTGCCAGACCCAAGACACCATCCCACTCGGCAGCACCAAAGGGTTGATCCGACCTCGCCATGTCTGGGTTTGTCCGCCATGACCAAAATTGTGTTACTAAACTGGTATGGAAAATATATGAAAATAACATATTTATATATTATATATATACACATATAATACATCATGATATTTGAATAAACCATCATATCAAACCATCCATTATAAAAGCCATGGAAATATGAGGAATTTCGCCATCGCTGGATTCAGCATGGATTCCGGAGGCGCTGTGGATCCCAAACTCTTCGGTCATCTCCACGAAGTTGGCGACAGTGCAAGCACGGCCCAAACAAACGCGATCTCGAACAAACCTCAACTGTGTCTCTGATGATCCATGTATGATTTCAGGATGTTTCTTGATGAGATAGCATCAGTAAATACCATCCTGAGATATACTGGTTGGTGGTTGACCTACCCCTCTGAAAAATATGAAAGTCAGTTGGGATGATGATTCACAATATATGGAAACATTAAAAATGTTCCAAACCACGAACCAGTGTCTCTTTCGCCTGTGATGAAACAAACATGCCAGGTGATTAGGTCATTTTGGGAATATGTAATATATGTAGCATGGTATCCCGGAACATCATGAAATAGAGTACATCATTGGAATCTTTAACTACCACCAACTACCAAATACAGGCTTCAACAACAGCCAGGTAGCCCATATATACCCATATGACCTTTCAAATTGATTCATGTGAACTTAGATTTGTAGAGGCAAAACTCTAGCCCCTTTGCTTCACTGCACATTGCGACAGAACCCAGTGGTGTCTGCTTCAATGGAGCAGTGGAACCTAAAAGGTCGTGCCTAGTGGTTAGTTACCGTACGTGATTCTCACTCTTATAATCCCTAAGTATCCCCAAGATATTGGGTAGATTTGGGTAGTATAAACCCCCAAAGGTCATCGGGGTTTGGAGTTGCAGGACATCATCTATCACCATCTCAGCCATGGTGTTTCCATGGGAACTGGGCCCCCAAGCTGTCCCACTGCCTCACCTGCGGCAAAGTTCACTACCTGAGCCAGAACAATGAAAAACGCCTTTCAAACCTGCCAATTTTCATCCGATTTCATGAAGAAATATGTGAACAAACTCATGACCTGCAGTTTGGAAACCATTTTTTTCTGATGGAAACTCATGCCCATCAAATCTGCAGCGAAACTCTGCTGGCTTGGAACCTCTGAAGCACCCGGAATTCGGCGCCCCAGCCGTTGTGTCCCTGTCACTATCGCTGGCTGCTCTGGTCAGTGGATCATCTGCCCAACCTGCAGCAGGTGACACTGAACACTTCGGGGAAAACATGGGAAACAACCAGAAATTTGAGATGCTTCATCAATGTTCATGGTGATCATCACTTGCCAATTCAAATTGCCATTTTCGATCATTTTGGATTTTGGGGTATCCCCCCTTCCATTTTTTGGGAGAAACTGATGTGGCGGCAAGCTGCGCCAAGGTACCAATCGGGACAGCCTCGGTTTTCAGGGACGGTGGAAGGTCATGACTGCGTTCTTCGGGGCTTTAGCGATCTGGGTCTGTTTATAGTGGATTTATGATGACCCATCTATCATATCTATATCATATCTAATGATCTAATGATTGAAATATATTGAACTATATCTAAACTACAAGATGCTTCCTCTGCAAAACATGCTGGGTCTTCACATTTCACCTGTTAGGCCGTGAGGCTTGGCTCTTGGTGGATCCCAACCAGATCATCCCTGATGGGTCGACTCACCAACTCACCATTGCTGGGGCGCAGAGCGGTGCTACTGTTCTTCTGGTGGAATGCACGATGTTTCTGGCAAGCCTCCAAAAGCTGCAAAGCCATGAGTCGGTGTAGTTACTGTAGTTGCTGCATTAAAAACAATGTAACCTCTTGTGCTGTTGGCTTAGGAAATCGCCGTTGAAATCTGTAGAATTACCATCTGGTTATTCAAAACAGCCATGGAAAATGGCCCATTTATAGATGGTTTACCTATTAAAAATGGTGATTTTCCATGGCCATGTTAAATAACCAGAGGGTAAACTCTATGTTCCAGAATCTCTCATGGAATCTCCGTCAGATGCACAGCGACAGATATTCAGCGACAGATATTTTTTCACGTTTTCTGCCAGGGTTTCTGACTTCGCGGTCACCATTCCACATCTCCCACCAGAAAACCAATTGCCTCTGCAAACTACTGCTGAAGACGCTTGAGAAGTTGCTTTACAACTGGAAAACATGGTGTCTCCCCATATAGAACTAGTATCAACTAGTCATTGGCCGGCATGGGATCCAACATAGCATGCTACCAGCACCATCCAGCTACCGGATCTGTCCACTCCTCGCTGTCACATCTGTCAGATGGGAGCATTAGCCTTGCTGTGGGATTGATCAAAAACTTGCGACAGGAAAGGAGATTTCCAGGACAAAATTGGAAGGAGGGTCTTACAACCGCTTTTCATGTTGACTTGAGACCGGAGCCAAAACCATCCTTATCATGTCAGTGCTTTTGAATATGATCTGTTCCTACTGGAACCGGTGAACCAGCACCTTCATTAGCGATGGCACCCTGGCCATATGACAGAAGAAGCACGGCACCAGCCAGGGGTTTGATCATTTACCACCCAAAATCAGCCCATGCTTTCGTGATGAATTGCCATTTTGAGACAGTTATCTCTTATCAAATCACATATATATATATATACGCGCAACGCCTGGGTTCTGCCCAGGCGTTGCAGCGTATATATGTCCCATTCACGAACAAATGATGTTGCAAATTACCGTCATTCCTATGGGAAAAATAACACAGGTACTAGAGACTATCAAACAAACAAGGTCAAAACACCCGAAATTCCTATGGGAAAAACAAAAACGGCATAACACCTGCAATTCCTATGGACAAAACAACAAAGGTACTAGCAAATTTTAAACTCTCAAATCGTGAAAATTAAAATTCAATTAGGAAGATCAACAAAGATATTAGGGAATATTAAACTCCCACCCCCGTTAAACCTTAATTTCCTATGGGAAAAACAACAAAGGTACTAGGGACTATATTTAAAAAAAAAGTCAAAACACCCAAAATTCCTATGGGAAAAACAAAAACGGTATTAGGGAATATTAAACTCCCACCCCCGTTAAACTTTACATGCAATTGGGAAGATCAACAAAGATATTAGGGAATGTTAAACTCCCACCCCCGTTAAACTTTACATTCAATTGGGAAGATCAACAAGGATATTAGGGAATATTAAACTCCCACCCCGGTTAAACTTTACATGCAATTGGGAAGATCATCAAAGACATTAGGGAATATTAAACTCCCACCCCCGTTAAACTTTACATGCAATTGGGAAGATCAACAAAGATATTAGGGAATATTAAACTCCCACCCCCGTAATGATGATGATGATGATGATGATGATGTTGATGATGATGATGGTGATGATGATGATGATGATGATGATTTTGATGATCATGATGATGATGTTGTTGATGATGATGATTAAGATGATGGTGATGATGATGATGATGGTGATGATGATGATGATGATGATGATGATGATGATGCGTCGCCCGTCGTCATTGCGGGTCCGGGCAAAACCCAGGCATTTGCCGTATATATATATGTATAACAAAATCATATCACATCACTCATATATCTACACGCATACTTGTATGTGCATCCCAGTATTCATGAACCACATCCCATCACATTCCATTAATTCAATGTGATTTATCACTGGGCGACACCCTGGTTCTTACACCACCACTTTTTCGCCCCTTAACCGCTGGGAAGAGCTGGAAAATCCTCGCAAAGCTCCTCGGAGATCTGTTGCATCTTGGCCGCATCTGATGCATAGCGTGCATAGAAGTAGTATTTCCTGGCTGGTTACTCCAATAGCTAGGACGTATGGTGGATATATCATAGGTAATTATTCATAGGTGAGATTAGCCGATGGGGGATATATTCCAACTAGGAATTCACAGCTTGGGTGTGTCTGAAAATAGGCGGTATATGCAATTTCAATGGGGAACAGGATGAAAAGCAATAGATTTAGAGAGATCATCTATTTCCAGACAAACCCAGTTCATGGAAAGGATGATCATAACCCCCTATGTAATTACTAATATGCGCGATAGTAAAACCCCTACAATCATCAACCAACAGGGGTTTGGAACATTGCTAATCTAAAAAATGTATGAGTCAATACGAGTCATTGGGGGTCATCATGGCAAATGTGGGGGAAAAAGGAACAAATCAATACACATCATACTTAAGACCGTAACCAGCTTCTCATAGTTTTCCAACCTGTAGGTATGCACCAAATCATCTATGCACTCCGGCATCTTTACCATCGTCACCATCATGGAAGTCTCATGCATATCTGCCAGCATTAACTTCTCCCGATCCTCTTCGGGAAAATATTGAGAGTAGAGGTAGGCCCACACCCCATCTGCCATCAACAAATCATAGAGCTGTTGGAAGTGATTGGCCGCCATCATTTGCCGGCTCTCCGCAAAAGCTTCGGCCATTTGGGAGTCGGAACCCAATTGCATCTTCCATTGGTAGGTCACAGGATCATTTGAATAGTTGGCCAAATTAAAGTGATCTTCTTGTAGAGGGCAAGATAACAATCGATCTGATCTTGTGTCGCATTTGCCAATGAATACTCTTGCACCACCGCAGTCACGTTATCTTGAACCATGGCAAGGTTTGCGCGGTAGTCAAGTGCGCAAATGGTATCTGTAGGGGGTCTAAAAATAGCATACCAAACAAGGTAACTGACAGCTATCAACAGCAGCACGTTGCAGCAACAACTGCACAAGAAGGCCTTGAACCAGGCCGAAGACTGACTGTTCAATGACACACCTCCCGAACTGCTTTGGCCGGTGAGGGAGTCAGTGATGCTTTCGTCCATGCCTCTGACGCAGGCATGGAACATCATTCTCGAAAGTCTGCTGGCTTGACAAAAGAAATCTGCGGTTCAAAGAAGAAACTGATCTCTTCAGTGAAGTTCAGACCCATTCTCAGGTCAACCACTCTGTTGGCCTTGCAATCCATATGATACCATTTCATAATATTCAGCTACCCAAGAGCCATTTACTTCAGACATCTTCAGCCATGGCAACCCTGTCTGCAGCCCGCCCCTTTTCCCCCACCATCTGGGTATCATCACTGGCCGCTGCCCGTATCAAAGATCACCGCGAAACTTTGCGGTGGAGTTCCGACCTTTAGATCGCTTTGTGCTGCCCCTGAAGTTCATTTCCCAAAGGCTAATTTGTCATAGGGAAACTGTGGGAAAACATGGGAAAACTATGATAAATCCCGTTGGATTTTATGGAATTTTTATGGGACATCTCAATGCCATTACAACAGCAAACCACCAACCCAAATCGCCGTCACTGCTTGGTGCTTGAGCTGAGCACACAAAGGGAATGGGCATGGGGGTATGAGCAGTAAAGTTATAATTATAACAAGCATTACCAAGCTATACAGTACAAGTACGCCCCAAACATACAAAACATATTTGTCAACTGGGTATAGATCAAATTGCAGACCATATAGAGTGCAAATTTGTGCAAATCTCAGTACCGACATGTACCGACTGCTTGGAGATCAGCCGACCACCATGAAGTTGGAGAGGCCAACCCTGATGAAAAAAAACAACAGGTGAATCCAAAGTGGGTTCCAACATGTTACACCAATTTTAAACTCATCCAAGTCCGGTGTAATCATTGCAGGCATTAGACCTGAAACCAACGCGCCAACGTCCCTTGTGGAGCAGCCCCGCCTGGATTTCACCATAGTATTGCAGCGCATGCAGCTGCTGAGCCTGGCTTTATCTGAACATTGGGATTCATTTTTCTCCAATGGATTGTCAAGGATGATCACATTTTGGTATACCCAACCATTTATTGATATATATCCCAAATTTTGGTGCTATACCCCATTCTTGTGCCAAACCCAACTGGTAATTTCAATCCATCCCAAACAGAACCAAATCATCGTGCCAAAGGCCGGGAAAAGGATGACCAAAAACATGCCAAAAAATCCTTGCTGGCTAACAGGTATACTACATTATATATCAATAACATTCAATAACTCGTTAGAAAGGACGTATCATGGGGAATACATATGTATATATACATACAGATAATATGTATATATATATATATACGTATACACATAAAGATCATATAAGAAGAAAATTAGATAACTTCACATGTATATATGAATGATCCATAGCTTCCCCATTTGCTGCAATAGGAACTCTCAAAAAACGACCCAGCCTGGGCGCGCATCTGCGACCTCAGCCATGGATCAAGCTTGGCAGCTTGATGGATAGAGGATGATCCACTTATAGTCTCAATATGTTGGTGGTTGACCTGCCCCTCTGAAAAATCATGGACTTAAAGTCAGTTGGGATGATGACATTCCCAAGATATGGAAAAATGTTCCAAACCACCAAACAGTATACCATTTTAAATGCCATCCATTTACTTAAATGCCATCATTAAACCCACGTTAAATCCCAACCGTTTTTGGTTGGTGAAACCCACAGTGATGTTGGTTGAACCACCAACAAACGTGAACCGAGGCACACCAGACTGGCCTCACTGTGCCCTTGGATCTCCTGAACGCCTCAGCGTCGTCACAACCTCCGATGGTTCACCCATGTTTTGGATCAACGGGTCCACCTTTGGTGTTCCATAAGGTTATATCCCGGACTTAGTATTGATATATCCAAACATACTGTTGGGGCTTCATAACTTTCATTAACTATACAGTCATATATATATAGTATAGTCATATATATATATATATACATACTGTATATATATATAGAAAACCCATGAAAACCCACTGTTAGTATCTGCTAGTCGTTGATGTCCCCACTCTACTTCCGATTATTCGTGAATATGTGACGAATCGATCCCAGGCAGCTGAGGCACCCTGCTCAACAGTCCAAGGCCCTTCCTATGATGCAGAGTTGGCCTAAGGAAAGCGTTGTTCTCATGCTGACTTCAAAGGAACATCCAAATGTTCCATTGGAATCCATTGGATGCTGACTCCTGAAGAGTCTCGGGCCTTCTCATTGACTCACAGGCAATTGACTCAGGTGGCAACATATGGAAAACCTATGGATTTTCACCATGACAGAGCCTTGAAATATAGCCACGACATCACCAATAAGGCTGCCACGAAGCTGACGTCCGCTTCAAAGGAATGGACACCGCTCTCATCTCTGGGGTAATTGCGGCCGACCAGCGCCTTACATCAAACAAACTCAAACAAACCTTGCAAGTGAAAAACCACCATGTTTTAAAGCATCTTTGACAATGGCCAGTTGGGTTGCCCGAAGGTTATGATATTCAGTGCTTAAGCACACACCAAAACCCCGGGGATTCCAGGACTCCATCAGATAGAATGCATACACAAAGTGACATAAAAACATAACTTATTATGCCATTACATTCCACATATACATATATCTAATGTAGTTATATATCCATTTAAGTTTATCTCTAATTGCAAGTATATCTATTTACATGTACATAATATGTAAATACCAAGCCATTGCAGTTCCAGCGTTGAGGACGTGACAATTGATGGCCATGGGTGGGAAACTGACCCACCAGGGCCAACAGCGCCTGGGAACAAATTGCTGGATGGCTGGAGTCAGCTTGATTCCCCAGGTTTGAAAGAGCTGGACATTGAAATGAGAAACAAAATCAAATTTGGGATCAACATCAATCATGTTTCACATGATTTTATATGATTTCATATGATTTTATATGATCTTACATCTTATATGATTTTGAGCAGATTTTGATATATTATTATAATGAAAGGATGAACTCCTCGGAACAGCCGAGGTCCCACACCAAGAACTTCATTTTGAAAGCGAAGCTTGGGCCCTTCCTCAGCCGTGCTTGGCGACCTCCTGGTATCTTCCCCGTCCAAGAAATCAAAAAAAACTCTGCACCCAACACATCTTGGATGTTCATCAAATGAATTACCTCAAGCAAAACCAGGACAAACCACACTTTACTGCGATGGTGATCTACAAATCCAACTTCCTCTGCGTGATACGTTGCCATCGCAACTCCGGGGATCCTACAGGAAGTCGCCAATGGTGCCTCCCATCAGAGTTGGTATTGGGGTCCAGGATTCTTCCGTCCCTCAAAATGGCCATTTAAGTGGAGAAAAACAATGAACAAATGATGATCGACTGTGAATTTCCATGTTTTTTTCCCCACCTGCCAGGTGAGGGTTGTTAGATTTTATCTAAGTTGCCTGCTCCTCCTCCTCCTCCTCTCCTCCTCCTCTCGTCGTCCTCCTCCTCTCGTTGTCCTCCTCCTCTCGTTGTCCTCC
>Ga0126342_10008782_pt1 | contig 18102 bp, 9 predicted proteins | sample Cyp1metagenome_FD_92528 | JGI IMG/M metagenome (GOLD analysis project Ga0126342, IMG submission 92528) | Coral microbial communities from Lord Howe Island, Old Settlement Bay, Australia - Cyphastrea 1 metagenome | ecosystem: Host-associated > Invertebrates > Cnidaria > Coral ... | reverse complement strand
TCAAGCACCTTTTGGTCCATCAGTGGCTTCGCTCTGCCATCCCTGATTCACAACAACCAACCTCTCCTATAGGTTTCCTATTTTTGAAACTTCCGCCACCGCCTTGTGCGGTACTACTGGTACTTATATTGAAAATGACCAGACCCCATGGCACCGAGCCCAGGTGACACTTGCAACCAGGCGGACGAGGATGCGGCTGGCCTTCCAGGTCCGCGCTACTTCCATCAGTGACGACCAAAACCCTGTGCAACAGGAAAAACCTATGGGAAAATGGTGGATTTTTCCCAGAAACCATAGGAAAATCCATAGAAAAATGGGGACGTCCCTGAGGAATCATGAGGATATATTGTTTTCCGCATTTGCTGATTTATGATCGCTAAATTGGTGAAGATGAGCGTCACATAGCTCCAAAAACTATGGTTTATGGTACTTATAACTATAGTATTTATGGGCTTTATAAACCAACTATAGCTAATGACATGCAGCTATAGCCTTTATAGAATAGTAATTACTCGCTGACTGAACTGACCTCATTTAAGTGATATGCTGCACCTTAGTTGCAGAAGTTATAACTCCATTTGCAACTGTTAAGGGTCATAATTGTAATTTACAGAAAAGTGATGACAATGACCATGTATAGTTGATTTACCTGGTGTTTGAATTTTGTATGTTTTTTGTTTTTAATCTTGGGTAAACGATCAATAATGGTCTTACTTGATTACCAGAGACTGCTACTTACAAGGTGGTGCCCCCCAGTTATAAGTTAGTTTATAACCTTCTTTATGAAAAAAAGGTATATCTACCATAAACATCCATAAACCCTTAAGTGAAATTGGAGTTATTGGCATCAACTTAGCGAACTCACAAACTGGGGTGCCCCAACTTGTGGTTTGGATCAGACAGAATTCGCAGCCTTTAATTTAACTTTGTGCTCCACCTGGGTAATCCACCGGGTCATGACCCCACACTAACCACCTACCAACACTGGGGGGCACCGGAGCTGGGCTGAATGTAAACATTCATTGGATCCCTTCTGGTTTTTTAACATAGCCATGGAAAATCCCTTATAAATGGAGGGTTTAGTGGGAAAATTATCTATAAATGGGCCATTTTCCATGGCTATGTCAAATAACGAGATGGTAACTACGGATGACTAAGCCATGGGATAGCTGTATCTACCCTGGTGAATCATGACCCAACTATACCTGTATACAGTGGTTAACCATGGATAACTATGGGATATCCATTTTTTATTATGGGATAACCATGGATAACTATGGGATAACCATCTAATCATCTATGGGATAACTATGGGATATCCCTATACCTATAATCCAATCACGTTGTTTTTCTTAACCCACCAGACAAATGAATTGGATCATCACCCGGGTTATGTTCATCATCCTTTAGCTGGAGACCCTGGGGACATCAAACGTAGCAATGGACAATCGACCTGTAAGTTCGATGATGTTCACAGCTATATAAACGCCATATGCGCATTGGCATTGTATATATAAAATTATATATATATACATAGACATATACATGTACATACATGTATACATGTCTGTAAATTATGTATATATATATACATACATACATAGAATTTTCGATTGCCATGTTTGAATACCAGAGTTAAAAAAAAAAAAAAACAGCTGACCATCATGACCATATTAGGAGATCTAGTGAATGGCAAGCGACAATAGGATGCTGGTGATGCTCAGATCTGAGAAAATCTAGAGTCTAGAGATGATTTTTTGAAGGTCCTAAGGGTCCTGTTTCATGTCCTAACACAACCTTGCTTCATCGGAATCCCCAGCTTAACGAGAGTCTGTTTTTTTCTGTATATGCATCTGTAATCATCTATAACTGGTTGGTGGTTTCAAACATTTGGATTATTTTCCATTTCATATATGGGATGTCATCCTTAGCACGAAGTGGCTGACACCACCAATGCCTCAGAACGGGAAGTTTTGAATGTGCATCATCATGACGGTTCACTTGGTAAAAAGGCGGGTGTTAGAGTCAAGATCCCTTCACCTAGGTGCTCCAAAAAACACGTTGGCAGATGCAATGCAAACACAATCTCTTGCCATCACGCCCAGTGGTGGAAAGCCAGCCATGCATCACCAGATGATGTTTCAAGCTTGCCCAATGCAGGAGTGCAAACCACCAGACGCATAAGACATGCACATTTTGACACTGGAGTTGGAGCACCGCTGTCATCATTGGCCGTGTTGAACTCCTCCAGAGGTCTTAACTTTCATGAAAGCAACTGCAATTTTGGGGCAAAATTCAATGGAACCTCAATGCGCAGAGATCATGAAAGTCCCATTACATGGGTGCCAGGTGCACCAGGACCAGCTGAAGAAGATGATGAAATGCAAGAGGACCCACAACGTTTTGATCATAATGTGCCTCCAGCTTTTGTCAATGACCTTTCGCATCGACTAGCTAGGTTAGGCTTTGATCCTGATGATGCCGATTTTGAAGTGCCCGTTCGAACCTGGTATCTGGACCATGCAACGGTTCGTCGTTGGACAGCACCTAGGAATCTGCAGCTTGTGGGACCCCCGCAGGGTTGGGAAATGCAATTCTCATCACTATGGGTCGATCAAATTGACCCTGATGAATGGTATGATTTGACGATCATTACACCAGATCCACCACGACCGTATGCCCTGCGTCACTTTGTGCTAGACCTTGTGATCACCCAATCATTAGACTTGCCACGATTTGCAGGACTTGTCACCATCATGCCTGATGCCCGCAGCCGTTTTTACTTGTACTCCGTTGCATGTTCATTTGATGCCCACATTAGCGGTTTTGACATCATCAATGCGGCTGACATTGCACGTGTATGCAGACACCAAGCATGTAGGATCACCTTTGGCTGGCAGGAGATTCCAAACACACTGCGGCCCACTCATGATACTAGCCATGGAGACGGTTTTCAGATCATGATTAGAGATTCACCTACCCAGCTTGGACAAAGATCAGAATCGTCAAGCGGTTCCTCAGCCACAGTCGCATTGCCAGACAGCAGGTTTCATCCCCAAAATGCAGGTACCGAAGCTGAGGCAGCAATTGACAGCAGTGCCATGACCAGCTCCGCATCAGCTTCCAATGCCTCGAGAAGCGCCGCTAGGTTCATGACTGCCTTGCATTTGTACCAATTTCAGGGCCAAGAGGTTGTCATGCAATTGGTCAACGCTCAGCTTGTCCAACCCTCGCATGAGATGGCAGAAGCACTGAACGTCCCCCTCGATTGCTTGGAGGCAGTTTATCCCATCCCTTGCAGACCATTGGACTTTCCTGAATTAGCCATTCCAGCAATTGTTCAACGGACAGGGGACATCCCCCAAAGGTCAACGGATAGACTGATACTAATTGACACAAAGTATCTTTATCTACCCAATGCAGAAGGACAGGCTCCTGACCCAACCGTTGTCAGAACAGTTCATCGTATCGGCTATCTAGTCATCAGGTCTCACCTGCTAATGACTGCAGGGGTTTTTCATTACTGTCAACTCCTTGAAGAGCAGTGTACGGTTTCTCTTGACGGTATAGACTGGCCCAGGCATGACCATGGATCTAGGCCCGTGCGGCACGGATCGTACGTTCTCATTATTGTCCCGCCGTACTCAAACCTTCAGATTGACACTCAAGTAGTTGCTGGAACCATTCAGGACGACATGGAGCACGACACTTTCATGAATTTCATTGCCTCTCCGGAGCCAGAACAAGATGATGGAAGCTTGTGCCAGCTTTCATCAACGACTCTGAAGCAACGCAAAGGTTCACGTTTCTTTCCGCATCCAGTAGCCTTAGCTCCAGCGCAGGACGAAGCAATGCAGCCTGAATACCATGTATGCACAGAACCTTTCACTTCTCTGGGTGCGGTACTGCGACCTAAGGTCGACCTGAACCCCCAGAGAGTTCCTGACGATGCACCACCTGCCAGAAAGCAGCAACACAGACTAACGGAAGTACTGGCACCAGCTGAACTTCAAAACAAGGCTGCAGACTTGCAAGACCAAAAACCGCGCAAGATCAAAGGCAAAGAGGTAGTGCGAAAGGACCAAACCAAGCCACTGCAGCAATCAAAGATTGATGCGTTTTTTCAACCAAAGAGTGCCGCCAAAATGCCTGCAACAAATGGAAGGAAACAAACGAGCATCACTCAGTTCTTTTCCAAACCAAAAGCAGCCGACCGGGCAGAAAACCCCTTACAAGAAGAAGACACTTTTGTTCCCTTACGGAGCATGTACAATGCCACAAGTGAACAAAATCACCAATGCCGAAAGACCAAAGGTCTAGGTGAAATCAGGCAAAACCGATGTTCCGACCAGCAAACAACACCGGCGCCTGATTTCCAGATACCTATTCCTACACAACCACCAAATGGGCACCCAGAGCCAAGACCAAGACCAATATGGTTGATCGAACTTACCTCCCTCTTTGACGAGTTGGCTACCACCCGTCATGCAGAGACGGGGCCCGAAATTGAAATCGATGTCTGGTATGTTCATCATACTAGATTCCCGCGCTGCAATGCACCGAGAAACGTGCGGCTTGACAATCTCTTTGACCTATGGTATGCTGACATTTGCACTGTATGGTTTGATCACATCGTGCGTAATGAACCACTCAAAGTTTTGATTGTCAAGCCCAGGCCAGCCCATGCTATGCGGAGCCAAGCTCAAACGCATGTCATCCTGGAACAGGGAATGACGCCCGGCAGAGTTGCCCTGCATTTCACTGCATCATTTCACGGTGGTAATCGCAATGGCATTTATCAGGTTGCGGAATCGGTCCCCGATCACATTTGCACCAATACGATGATCGAGCTGCACAATTTTTGGCGGTTTTGTGTTGAACGGCCTTGTCACATGTGGTCTGGAGTCCTCAGATTTCACAGAGATCAGCCTGAAGAGATTTTTTCTGGAATGAGTGCCTTGCTTGATGTTCATGAGAGGCCCCAACACTCTGGACATGCCTCTTCCAGCCATGCACTTGACCCAGATGACCCAGATGACACTATGCTCATGCAGCTGCCTGGAACTACACATGTTGCAAGTGATTCATCAGAGGTGGATGCACCTGACCGATCTCTATCTGATCGCGACCCAAACCAGGACACTCACGCAGGAAACAATGAGATACCTGTAACTGACCAGCCACGCATACCTCAGGACCAATTGCCACGCATGCCAAGTGACAGTGCACCTTTATTGCGCATTAGAGACCTGGCACTTTTTCGCCAAGCTCTTGCATGGCAGGTTGACCAGAGACCTGAAACACGTAGACATCAAGCAACTAGTGCTCTCACTGTACATACTTGGTTTTCCGATGCAGTACGCTTGCCACGCTCAGACCACTATCGTGCCGTCATGTTAGGACAGTTGCCCATGCATTGGCCTTTTGAAATCCTTAGCAGATGGCAAGATTGGATCGATCCCACTCAAGAGGTTGTCCTGCAACTGGTACAGCCCCACCCCTCTGGCGGTACACCTGATGTAGCGGCTCACGTGCTAGTCATTCAGGCACAACACCAGACGATGAATGCAGCGTTGATCACAGTAGTTGAATTGCTTGAAGACCCATGGCATCCCACGTCCTTTTGTACCCTGTTGCCCCCACAGGTCAATGCCCAAGTGATTATGCAAGAAGCTGGGGTTACAGATCGGTGTAGACCCCTTACTGCACATCAACTCTGCGAGATCATGCATGGGTCCATAAGAATCGAGGGTGATATGACCTTCCCTGTGAGACATGGCTTTCAGTTTGAACTGGCGTTGTCTTCACTTGACGAAGAATGGGAACTCGAAGTTTCGCTACTGCAACTGAGTTTTGCTACCATTCAGCAGCAGATTCGGACCATTGACAAGGCTGTGTTGGCAGCAAGGCGGTCATTGCCCATGCAATGCCCGGGATCAGATGCCAGTCCCAATGAGCAGGCTATTTCAGTGACTATCTTGCCTCCCTTTCAGCAGGGAACAGCAGCCTGCCCTTTTGCTTACCTGACTTTCCATTCAGTGCTGCAGAGCGCGTGGCAACCGCTCTCACTTTTGTCAGCTCAGTTGCACGACCCATCGGTCACAGTGGTTACGTGGTTCCTTGATCACATTCGTTACCCACAGTCTTTTGCCTCGATAGATGTACAGTTGTATCATGACCCTGAAGAGTGGTTATACATTATGGAACGTGCCTGGCATGATGTGATTTTGCCCGACATGCCTTTGCATTTTCACATTGTTCAGCCTAACCCGATCCAAATGGAGCCCGAGGTAGCAATGCACGTTTTATTGGTTCAGCAACCTGTTCCCAATTTTGACTCAGTGCTGATTAGCCTGGTGGATTCTCAGTTTGCAGGATTACCCCCTCGAAGGCATGCATCCATGGCACCTCACCTGTTGCCGTACACAACCTTGTTAGGGATTGCCTATCAGGAACGGGAATGTCGGCATCCACAAAACACCTGCTCTGCTTGAATCGGGGAGCGTGAACTCAGGCCACATGAAGTAGTACCAGTCGATGACGGCCTATCCCTCACAGTAGCCATTCATCGTCACATTGTCCCGGAACTTGATGGTCCCAATCCATGGGAAGCCCAAATGCCTACCATCAGATGCAGGACGCTCACCTAGCACAAAAGCTCCAGTCTATTGTCCGAACACAATGTGACTCCCATGACAGAGTCCCGAACCCACGTACCAGAGTCACCCTGTGCCTTGAACTTGTCATCCCGCAGCCTGCTGACAACGATTGGAGTCGACTCTGCCCCGAGACATCGGCCCTGTCCTGGTTTATACAACCAGACTGGATACAGCATTGCCTATCTTTTTCCATTGCATCACCATCGGCGCTGCCGGAAGGGATTAAGATTCACCCAGCAACTTATGATGCACTGCTCTCACAGCCCCTTCAGTCAGACCCCACAGATTGGAGATGGGAGCTTTATGTTGATGGGTCAATGGGATCGCACACAGCAGGTTGGAGTGTCATCGTGGTTTGCTCTGACGAAAGCAGTTCCTGCCTTTGGGGCTGCTATGCAGGTCAAGTGCAGCTTGCGCCTCAACATCCTCAATGGATTGGCGCTGACTCACTAGACAACATCTCGGCCGAGTTGACAGCATTTATTGTTGCCCAAGATGTTTGTCTCAGGTTGTTGCCCAAGGGTACGGCCACCATCAGGCCCGACCTCATGTTGAGCCAGATGATCGCCACTTTTGAAAACATAACCCATGCCTCCCCTAAGCTGGCGCAGCTTTGCCGTATTTTATCCTGCTGGCTCGGGAAGGATACTCACGTTGTGCAGATTGCTGCCCACAAAGGAGATCCCTGGAATGAACTTGCCGATGCCATAGCAAAATGGGCTGCAATGCAAGACACTGGATGCCTCCCCCAATGGGAGTCGCCAGGGCTCCACGAGCTTGCCGGTACTCCCCATGACCTTCACTGGTGTTGGTTGCAACATGTATCCAGTAGGTTTCACCAGTGTTTCCCTCCCATTGTCAGTAATGAGGTGATGCAGTTTCCTCCATCGAGTCATACTGCTACAATGCCCCATTCTTGCGTCTCTCAAGACGCAGCGTGGCTCACTTTGGCCTTTTCGTGCGTGACAACCAATGTACTGGCCTTAGATCATTTTGAGCACCAAAACGAGATTGGTCGCCAAACAGGGACTCGCACAGCCCGCATTGATCACCAACTTCATGCCAGACAAGTTGCCATTGTAGGCATTCAAGAAGCTCGGACCAAGCAGGGAAGATACAAAAGTGAGCACTACCACATCCTTTCAGCAGGGTTTCAGGGACCAAACCCGGTTTGTCTAGGTTGTGAATTGTGGATACACCAGTTTCTCCCTCTTGCGACCATGCAGAATGGGATCAAGCTGACCATTGCTGATTTCAAAGTGACCACACAATGGGCTGACCCACGAAGACTTTTCGTCTTGTTGGAAAATCATGAGCTCCACATGTCCTTTGTCGTGCTGCACACGCCATGCCTCAGCAAATACAAAGGTGATGGACTGCGGCCCATTGATGCAGTCGCAACTTGGTGGAAGGAAACCACTCGTTTGTTTCGGTTGCATGCAGCTAGAGAATTGGTGTGGGTCTTTATTGATGCCAATGCTCCCATCAATCAGGAGTACGCACCGTACACAGGTTCGGTGCATGCTGAAATGCTCAATCCCCAAGGCCACCTTTTTGGTTCATTTTTGACCGAAGCTGAATTGTATGTTCCATCCACCTTCGATCAATTCCACATAGGCCCTGGTCACACCTGGACCCACTCAAATGGAGCGCGGTATCGCAGGGATTACATTCTTGTCTCTCAGCAAGTTCGAGACATTGTTGTTGAGACCCAAGTCCTTGCTGATTTTGATACCACGTTTTGCCATGACGATCACCTGCCAGTGATGATGACGGCAAGGGGTTTGCTACGGACATGTGTTTCTGTTGCTAACCGACAAGTTTGGGACGACCAAGCCTTCTTATGCCCTATTAGAACCAGAGCATTCAGTCAGGCTTTAGCCACTCTCCCAGTACCTCTATGGAATGTCAGTGTTGAAACGCATGCAGCATGGTATGAAAAACAGCTGCTCCAGCTTGGCCTCCAGTATTTTGGCAAGACCAAAAAGACAAGAACTCGCCCAACGCTCAGTGCAGCAACGTTGGATGCCATAGCCATGAAACGACACTTGCTTGACTGCGCTCGAGCATGGAATCTCACCCAAGAATCGCAGTTCAAAGAGACCATCAGAGCAGTTGAAAAGCAGGTGCGTATCGCAGTCAGGCATGACTTAGGAATCTACTATGACCAACTATTGGTGCACCTACAGGAAGCTGACTGCATTGGTGACTTACGCACTGTTTTCAAAACCTTGCTCCGAATTGGAGGGCGAAATCGCAAAACCTCCGGTTCCATACGCCCCTTGCCTATGCTCCGGAAGCCCGATGGATCATTCACGACTACATTTGCAGAGAGACAATGGGTATGGATGGAACAGTTTGCAAACATTGAGGCCGGCCAAACAGTTGCACATGTTGAACTCACTCAACGTGATTCAGAGCATCAATGCGACATCTTGGACCTGCAAGAGCCAGCCTCATTTCCCACTGTATGGGACATTCAACAAGGTCTCCGCAAGCTCAAGCGGGGACGCGCACCAGGACCAAATGGACTACCACCTGCACTCCTCAAGGCAGGCGGTGAAGTATTTGCTCGACAATTCCTCCCGTTGGTAACCAAGTGTGCTGCACACTCACATGAGCCGCTCTCTTGGAAAGGGGGACGCCTGTTCCCCCTTCACAAGGGAAAGATGCACCCATCAGACCCTGCAGGATACAGATCCATATTTGTCTCAGATTTTACAGCTAAGCTGTATCACATGACGCTCCGTCGCCCGCTGGAGACTGCATGGACACACAGCCTGCACTCACTCCAATTTGGTGGAAGAAAGGGGCAAGGAACGGACACAGCACATCACATGCTTCAAACCTTTTGGCACTGGACAGTGGCTACACGCACCCCATCGGCCATCGTTTTTTTCGATGTCAGGGCAGCCTTTTACAGTGTCATACGAGAGGCGCTCTTTCCAGGCAATGGTGACATTCAGGCACTCACCCAGGTGCTGCTTGATCTGGGCATCCCAGCTGAACTTGCCCATGCCATAGCGCCAGGAGTAGATGCGGACTTCGCCTTGCATGGCCTTACACCGCATATGCTGGCCATTTTGAAGGATGCAATGATGAACACCCACTTCTTCATTGATGGTATTACCCACCCGTGTCGCACCAGACGCGGAACACGACCAGGAGACCCTATAGGGGATATCCTTTTCAACATGGTCATGTCCTGCCTTCTTAAAGACGCCAAACAAATTATGCAAGGCTCCGAATGGGAATGTTATGGCCAACCTGAGCAGTGTACCAATCTCATGGATCATCAGACCATTCCACCTGTTGGTTTCTTCGATGTTTCCTTTGTAGACGATTGTGCTTTTGGTGTCCATGGAAGGTCCACGCAACAGGTCGAGCAAGGAATCCAAGCCGTTGTTGAAGCAATGTTGTCCGCCTCAAAGAAACGAGGACTTGTCATTAACTTTGAACAGGGCAAGACTGAAGTCCTCTGGAATATTGTCGGCAAGGGCTCCAAGCAAAAAAAGGCCGCTCTCGCTGACAACCTCAACCAGCTCAGCTGGACCTCCCAGGAGGGCCACATAGCACTACGAATCACACATGCCTACAAGCACTTGGGCACATGGATGCAATCCGGGCATGTGCATGGGAAAGAGATCCAACAGAGAAGTTCTCTGGCACGCTCCACCTGGGGTGTCCTTGCCAGATCCTTCTACAATAAACCCTATGTTGCGCTCCCCACCAAAGTCAAGGTTTTTCAGTCCACGGCGATGAGTCAGTTCCTTTACAATGCGCACGTGTGGACAGGGGTCACCAGCAAAGAATGGGACAAATGGCACAATGCACTGCGAAAGCCCTTCTGCCTTATGATTAAAGGCAAGCTACGAGGGGTTAACCCATTGCACCTGGACATGGATGCAGTTGCAGCTCTTGCCGGCGTTTTGCCGCCCAAACATGCGCTGCAAGTTGCTAGATTGCGGTATCTCCGCCGTCTTACCCAACAATGTCCGCAGGCGCTTTGGAACCTTCTCATGGCAGATGCTGACAGCAAGGACTCATGGGTAGCAGGCTGTCAGGAAGCATTTCGATGGTTCCGCATGCACTATGACGTGCCATTTGCACCACAAACTGATGACCTGCCCAGTTGGCTGCCAGTTGTAGCAATGGATTCCTCCTGGAAAGGCAGACTCAAAAAAGCAGCCTCCTCATGCCTACAATTTTGCGCCGCAGTGGCCGAAAGGCAGGTTTTCCACCTTAGATTCAGCCAGCGGTTCGAAGCAAAAGGCGGAATACTGCCGGTAGCATCACAGAAGGTACAGGAGACATGGCAATGTGACCAGTGCAACAGGTGCTTTCCCTCCAAACGAGGACTGGCCTCGCACGCGGCCCGTGCCCATGGCTACAAACGCATTGAGCGGTTTTATGCTACACATGCCACTTGCGATGCCTGCGGCAAATTTTACCATGCCCGAGCACGCCTGCTCATGCACCTCTATGACTGCCCCGACTGCCTCCGCACAATACAAGCCTGCTTCCCACCAGCAACAGAGGAAGAGGTTCATCGGCTTGACGAGGAAGGCAAGCAGTATGCCAGTGCCATGAGACAACAGGGATGGTGGAAAACCAAAGCATTTATGCCTCCTGTCCGAATTTTTGGGCCGTTGCTGCCGCCGCCAGATACGCCAGATGCTCAAGCCTTCCTAGCAAAATGGATGGAACGCAACACCAACCCAGGCACCTCGTATCAAGAACTGCAAGGCAGATGTGCAGCTCCAGACCCCCCCGAAGAGCCACAAGTGTTCCTCTTTGCAGAAGATGTGCCAGCATTCGTGATGCATGCGCCCCCGGGACCTAATGCCGGAGGACAGCATGGACTCGCAGCCGAAACGGCAAGGCTACACATCAAATGGTATGTCTTTGTGCATTTCTTTAGTGGATATAGGAGAGCCAATGACCTTCATGCGGTGATCGAATCCACTCTGCTTGAGGGTGGCGCCCAGCTTCTTACCATATCAGTAGATATGTGTATGCAGCGCAAAGATGGCAACCTGGCGACCGACACTGCGACCAGCTGGTGGCTCAACCGAATCCGTGCAGGGCAGGTTGTGGGTGCAGGTGGTGGACCACCTTGTGAGACATATACAGCGGCACGGTTCCTCCCTGATGGGCCGCGCCCACTGCGCACAGGTACATACCCAGACGGAATTCCAGGTCGAACAGCCAAAGAATGGATGCAACTTCGCATTGGCTCACGGTTGGTCTTTTTCATTTTTGAAATACTCCTGGAGTTGGCTATGTACGGCGGCTGTGGTTTTGTCGAACACCCACAATGGCCTCTTTGGGCCCTGCGACATGACCCCGCAAGTATCTGGGCCTCGCAGCAAGCTAGGCTTTGCCGCACCTTGCAATGCTTCAGCGCCGTCAGTTTCGACCAGTGCTTGCTGGGGTCACCTGCAAAGAAACCGACGACACTGCTCCTGCTGCGATTGGATGCCTTCCGACATGCCATCCTCAACACAGGGCTAGGAGGAAGATGCAATCACTCCAAGCTAGCCCACGAGCAGCTCCAAGGACGCGATGAGCACGGTGTTTTTCGCACTGCAGTAGGTAAGATTTACCCTGTAGGGCTTAATCAGATGTTGGGTCGAGCGGTGTGCCGCTTTGCTCACCAGACATTTGGTGACAGGCTTTTGCACAATGAACTCCCCAACGATCTTCAATGCTTTAGGCAGCAAATTTTTGAGGACCAGTGTACAGTTCAGCCAGATTACCATGGCCCCTGCACCTGAGGTCACTGTACAGTGCTGCCACTAGCGATGCAAGCGACCAAGTGCCACATGGCACAGCAGATTCAAAGTGGACAAAGTGTCATCCTTCCCATTGACTTTCATATTTTTCAAGATGGTTAACACCACCAACCAGAATATGATTGTTTAACCCTACTTATCCTATTTATAACTGGGGTTATAACCCACTTACTAAGTGGGATGAGCCACCAAGTAATCATCTATAAGGTAGCATGACCCCCTACAATGATAAACCGTCTTTTGTTTTTGCCAAAAAAAATCTTTGTCTAGTGAGGCGAGGTCAGAGAACAAACTAGGAACACCTGGGTGGATATGAATGATTTTTTTTGCGACTTCACCACGAAGTCATGTAGATTGCGGTGAATGTTGGCAAATTGTGATATGTGGGTGATTTAGTATAGTTGCTAGAGTTTCAAAACCATTTCAGTTGAACATGCCTTAATTCTATGTGTTCTTGGTTTGAATGCCTTCTGTTTGCCCATACGCATTTGAATCTACCCATTTTCTCGGACCGATCTACTAGACAGTGTTTTTTTTTCGGCTTACTTGAATCCATACGTAAGGATCAATGATTGTTTGGTTGCTGGTTTGGGACATGATTTTTCCATATATTGGGAAGGTCATCATCCCAACTGACTTTCATATTTTTCAGAGGGGTTGAAACCACTAACCAGAATATAAATCACCATAAGTCACAATAAATCACCATAAATCACAAATCACCATGATCCTTACGTAAGGATCAATGAGCGTTATGATTCTCAATCTTGTAAGGATTCCATGACATGAATATCCAGAATTCCGAATTCCCACTATCTTGACCTCCCCCCGCTATATCAACATCCACATCGTGTATTATATATATATACATGTATCTTCATGCATCTCAGTTTAAATCCCAACTTTATTAATCCTTTATTTTCCTGGTTCAATTCCATTTTTCTCAGCTAGATGATCCTAGGTTCCAATCTATATACATACTTTGGAATGAATTCATTTCCACCTGGATGACTGTCATGAGTGATTTGTGCTTTCAACGCATGCAAGATGGTGCCCCTAGTGCTAAGTTGGTTTATACCTCACTAGCTACAGGTTAGATATATTACTGTAAATCATAGTTGATCTAATTATAAAACATTACAAAACCATAGCCTTCACGAACTGGGGCCCTACCTTGTGCGCGTTTGATTCACTTTCATTGGGAATGATCACCCCGTTCATATTCACCCATAGTCAACGTACATACATCATACATAGTTGCAGTATAGTCATTTAATCATCTATAAACCATACATAAAACCATACATAAACCATATATATAAACAATATATAAACCATATATGCCACTCCCAATTTCGGGATCATCCCTAAACTGTGTCATTCCAACTTCCCAGGCGTTTCCATTGCTGGAAGCTCTGATCATTTGTCGAGCTGCTTGGAAAGCTGCTGGTTTTTCCATGGGAATCAGGATGAACTGCTTGGAACTGCAGTGATGGCCTGAAACAATCTGAAAAACTGTTTTGGCCATGGGTTCATAACTACTGCAACAAAGTTACAAGTGGCCCCCCTGTTTTAAGTTGCTTGAAAAAAATAGCTCACTGTATTTTCAAGCACTATAAACATTAGCTATTGCAGATATAAACCAACGTAGCTATCTTGGGGGCCCCACATTGTGAGGTGAAATATATCACTTAGATGAGGTTTTGTGAGCCAGTTAGAACTGTAAAAAGGGCCAGAACTGTGCGATGAACTGGGAGTATGTTTTTTTATTGTTGTTTGTGCGGACTATTTTGTTTTTACAAAATAGAAACTCAAGACAACTATATAACAATTGAATCCTAGCTTCGGGATAGAACATGGACCCAGCTTTGCTTAGTGACTTTCTCAGAAACGGATGCGTCTGAAGAATCAGATGAACACATACAGGATGGGGACCCCATGGGGACCCCCAGTTATAAGTTGGTTTATAAACCATGAAATAACCCCCATGAAAACTAGTTCGTTATATCTACCATCAACCATCGTTTTTGAAACGCCACTTTTTTCAGGCGTTGGAGCTTTCCTGAAAGAGTGGTACCATCCAGCTATTGGGATAGCACCATTTTAGGACAAGCCCATATACCCTCTGGTTATGTCAAAATAGCTATTGAAAATGGCCATTTATAGTCTATAGTCTTTATAGTGGATTTACCCATTGAAAATGGTGATTTTCCATAGTTAGATCATAGATGTCCGGCTTTCCCATTGGTTGGTTGATGAATAGAGGGGTTTGAAGGTTTACCCCTTTAACATCCTTTAACAAGAGCTAAATTATGATAGATGGTATACCAAATCGGCCCTTCTATTTTTACCAAAAGGACATTATTGATTGGGATACCCCCATTTTAGGACAAGCCCATATATGTCAACTAGGGTAATTAGATGGTAGGTGTATCTATAGGTTGTTGCAGTTATATAAACTTGCAACTGGCGGGGCCCACATTGTAGAAAACGAACATGGAATCCATTTTGTTTACAACACATGGAAAAAATGATGGTGAACATTGGTGGACTATCATTTCAATGGCCATTTCAGGAATCTAATTTTGAAGTAGCCACCAGCCATGAATCATTGTCCATGTTCAGATCCAATCCCACGGATGTACCCATTTTTTCCTACGCCAGAAATGGATGTCACCGTATCAAATCAATGGGAAGTTCAGGATCCGATTGATTGGAGGTACCTACCATATATACCCTCTTGTTATTTAACATAGCCATGGAAAATTGGCCATTTATAGAGGGTTTACCTATTAAAAATGGTGATTTTCCATGGCTATGTTAAATAGCCAAATGGTAAGGCCTATTTTGTTAGGCCTAAATTTCAGGGAATATCACCACAAAATATGGCCAGAAATATGGAACATACCTCCATTTTAGGACCCCGGAATTCCCATTGATCATACCTTGATAATAATGTTTAAGTCACATTTCAAAACAACAGCAAGTGCTGAAAGGCTATACATGGTTACCCTTGGTGTACGCACCACATCTGAGGCGTCGAGAATTCACCTACACGGAAGCTCTCGGATGTGGGTGTGGCTTGTCGGATCAAATGGGGCGGCGCCGCCTCGTTGGAGGATCACCTTGTTATGTGGTTAGTGTTTGTGGGGTCAAAATCCACTGCATGGAAGCCAATGTCATGAACTGGTCGGTGGTTTGGATTTGTTTTTTCATTCTTCCATATATTGGGAATGGTAATACCAACTGACGAACTCATATTTTTCAGAGGAGTGGCTCAACCACCAACCAGTGAACCATCCCCAAGTCACCACCATAGGTTTATGGCATTCAGGGATTCGCAGAATGAGATAAGCCAGGCAGCTAGTTGCTGGACGTATTAACCATGGCTTAACCACAAACGATTTGTGGGATCCTCCTCTCAGCCAGGTATGGCCATGGGATAAAGGAACTCCTGCAACTAAGGTGAAACATATAAGTTAAATGAGCCAGTTATAACTGTGGAAGGGCTATACATGTAACGGAGCAGTCATGTTTAAGTCATGGACGATGATATCACCCAGTAACATTTAGATTCACCAGACGAAAAACGGTTCTAAGCCAGATTTTTTTGTGATGGACCAAACGTTCACCAGTACAATGTGAGGCTCCATTGTAACGAAATCGCTAAGTCGCTGCAAATAAGTCCAAGAACTATGGTTTATGGTACTTGTAACTTGTAACTATAGGTAAATGGTTTTTATAAAGCAACAAACATCAGGTTTGGGGGTCCCTCATTGCAATCTATTGGTTGGTTTTAAATGCTCGAGGTGCCTCTGAGGCATGTGGACAGCAATTTGATGCCCTTTCTTCAATGGTGCCCCAAAACCAAGCGACTGATCCCCAACAACCAGAAGGCCTTGAGCATTCAGGAAGTGATCAAAAATGTGGAAGGGATCCCGCGGCTTCTTCAAGAACCAGCCACCACCCTGCGCTGGAGCAACAGGGCCGATTCCTTGGCTGTGGATGGTGTCAACTCAGCACAATCCGGAGATCTATCACTGTTTGAAAGAGATGTCTTGGCATGCAGCCTGGCCTACAAAGCCCGAACTCCTGCCTGCCTAGAGTCCAAGCATGGTGGCAACAGGGAACTCAGAGATTTCAACTGGCTCAGGAGGTGGTTCAGATGTTACGCCGCGATTGATACGCATCATGAACCCGACAGGCACACTAACTTATCCCAACAAAGAGGAATAGGGTTGCTCAGCAGCCAAGCATATATACAGTAAGCTGTTGACTATTGAATTAATGAACAACCGTTCCACTTTTGTGGCTTGATACCCTGTGTTTGACCATGTTTGACCTTATGCTTGTCTTAAGAGTTGAGGGATTTAAGCCAACTATTGCCATTTGACCACCATTTAATCCTAATTTCCACTGTTTTCCCGTTGAATCCCTGGTTCATGTTAATAAAATCCTACATGTTGCTGCTTGATTCCTCAAATTTAGTCGAAACCTGATTGTTTGGCATACGGCATACTATTCAATGATAAACCGACATTGATTCTGCCCATGTTCTCCTATCCTCTGGTATTCCGGCCTGTGAACAAATCCTGGTCCTGGTTTTGATGGATAGTTAAAACCCTTCAATACAATATTGTGATTTGCTATGATCTGCTTAAATTCCCATTGTTGTTGCTGAAACCGATACTTCTCTTGTTAAAATCGCCCTTTTCCTTGGCTTAAAACACCTAGAAACATCATTTTGGATGGTGAAATCCCATGAAATCCCTACAATGTGAGGCCCCCGTTCGATAGCTAAGTTGGTTTATAACTCCAATAACTATGGTTTATGGTACTTATAACTATAGTTACCGGGGCTTATAAACCAACGAACATCACTGGGGGGCCTCACATTGTATGTTTCTTGGTGAAACTGGATCCAGGACAGTCCACTCTCCCCGCGCTCCCGCTGGTCGGGCGCCTCTGTGGGCCCCACCTCAGAACCTGAGGAGGCCTGGAGATCCGTTTGGGGAGCATCTCCCCATGATATTGGAGAATGTCAACCCCGGATGATGGAACTATACTGGTTGGTACTATACATGATATATGGGATATAGATGATGAATATAATATAATATAACATATTAACTATGGTACTAAACTGGTTTTTGTGCTTTGGAACATCAATTTTAGTTTTCCATTCAGTTGGGAATGTCATAATCCCAACTGACGAACTCATACTTTTCAGAGGGGTTGAAATCACCAACCAGTAAACCATGGTTTATGAAACTTAGGGGGGTACTCCTCCAATAATTAGTCATAATCTGCTATTATGGTGATTTCGGGGATAGACTATTATTGTTTTACCCACATTGTAGTTTGATTGCTTTTATAGATATTCAAAATATAATGCTAATAATGTGAATTATCCAGTATGATATAGAATGATAGGATGATGGGAGTACTATCTTTATGATATTATATGTTGATATATATATATATATATATATATATATGATATGATATGATATGATATTGAAGTTTTTTTTTTTAAAAAAAAAAAAACATATATATATATATATATATATATAAATATTTAATGTATATTGGTATAGTGAGTTTTATATATATATATATATATTTAATAATAAATATTATAAGATAAT
>Ga0126342_10008781_pt1 | contig 18103 bp, 19 predicted proteins | sample Cyp1metagenome_FD_92528 | JGI IMG/M metagenome (GOLD analysis project Ga0126342, IMG submission 92528) | Coral microbial communities from Lord Howe Island, Old Settlement Bay, Australia - Cyphastrea 1 metagenome | ecosystem: Host-associated > Invertebrates > Cnidaria > Coral ... | reverse complement strand
GGTTTGGATTGGGTTTTGCTTTTTTTTTGCTTTTTTTTGCTTTTTTCTAATTGAGGTTTGGATTGGTTTTCGCTTTTTTATGTTTTTAAAATTCTTTAGAAGTAGGCTGAAGGCATTTCACAAGATGAGTCATACCCCCATGACTGCCATGGGATCAGTCTGATATGCCAAATCACAGGAATTGGACAACTTCCTCCGTCAATTTTTGTACCAGCTAGTTTGTGAAAAGAGACTTGAATCATCCATTGTGTCATTCATTCATTGCCTTGTGACTAGTGAACTTCCCGCACCAGCCATTGAAATTGGTTCGAGGACCCTTTATGACAACAAAGCCCTTTGTTCAAGCAAGCTCTGCAAGAAAAGCTGGAAGGATGAACCAGTGTCCCTGTCATTCTCTGCAATAAATCCGCGTCTTACGTAAAAAATGTCAACAAACAAGTTAAAGCATCATTGATCCCATCCCCAAAATATTCGGCACCCCATGGGCCCAAAACAATGCATAAAATAAATGCAGTACTAAACTCCAATGTTTCTAGATGATATTCAAAATATATTCAAAAAAACTTCGCTCTTGGCCTCAGGTTCCCCAGATCTTCCCCTGACGGCTCCCACATGCTATGGGCGCCGCAGTCCGAAGTGGCGGCGCCCCTGATTCTGTTCGCACAGGCGCACAGGTTGCCACTATAGGCTTACAGTAGTCAACATGGTTTGTGAGCCAATAGTTAAATAGTTCTTAATTCAAACTAGGCCCCGGGTGATATATATATATATTATATATATATACATGCAGACATAGATATGGATATGGACAGATACAGATAGATCTTATTGAATTTCGTGCGTAACCACTCGAAGCCCCACCAACGTGTAGCGCCGGATCACTGAGCCTCCGACCACGAGAATGGGCAGGGTTGACCCTAATGATCCGCTACTGGATAAATGGTGCTTTGTCAGCTGGAGCCAAAAAGGTTGCGCAAACAATGCTGACGTCCTGTGCCGCGCGACACCGGGTAACATGGGTATGGGTCAAAAATGGTGATATGACAAGCTGCATGGGCCCAGCGCCAATTTAAAAAGTCGAAAGCCAGGCATCAGAAAGAGTAGGAAATCACCATGGCAGGTTGTGGGATGAACATGGATGAACGGGATAACCGCGGAGAGGGAGTTTCAACAGGAAACCTCCTTCCTCTGGCGAACTCAGGTATTGTGTCTGAGCCGGACCCACATTGCCCGCAAGCAGCTGGACTGCCGTCCATGTTTTCCATCCACCAAGCTGTTCCGATGCAGGAAGGGGCGGCCCAGACCAGCGTAGCGTGTAGACAACCCAATTGGTGAGTAACTGTTGCATATGACCCATTTGCGAATGTAATAAGCTAAAGGCATACTTGGTGATCAGGTGCGTGCTGGCTCCAAAGTCAGATCCAATTGCTATCACAATCACTGAGTCTGCTTTTTTTAGGGGGGCACGCTGTTCCATCAAAAGGCTGACTGGCACAAGCCTTGTCAGGATTGAGTGTGGGATCCTCTCAGGTTCAAGTCTTCGTGGTAGATTCGCTCCAGAAGGCTTTTGGCACACGCCCCTCCTGAAACTGCCGGAACAGGCGGAGAGCTACTTTCGCTCGAACTTCCAGCAGGGCTTGGAGTGGCGCTCAACACAAATCATGCTTGTTGAAAACATTGTCCAGGTCGTTTGCGCATCAAAAAATAGTGCTATCAAGCAGCCACAAGAAGAAATACGTGCAGGTCCGGATTGCACTATGCACATGAGAGATACAGATAGATACAGTAACCGGTGCCAACGGAAATCTGGGACCACCCATTCCATGTTTGGAAGTTCTCGTGCCGTCAGAGCTGCTGTGTTTTACAGCTGGGGTGAGACTTGGGGCCGGAGCCCCTTTGGAACTCTTGGAGATTTAGGGAGCTGCCTAGGACAGGTCTCCCCAGTTGTGTCCTATGTTATGTAGCCTATGTAGCCTATGTCCAATGCCCACCTGGAGCTTTACCCCTGGATCCTGTTGAGACTTGAGACCAAGACTTCACACCACAAATGCCATCAAATGGCCACAGATGTTCCCAAATTGATCATGTTTCAATTCGTTGACCAACAAGTTTGAGCCATCCTGCCCAGGGGAAGCTTCTTGGGGCGCTTCCCTTCACCTTCAGTAGGCTCCCATTGGCGTCCCAGCTCTTGAGGAGGACCTGGCTCTGGAAATCGAACACTTTGCCATTGAAAATGGCCATAGAAATAATAGGTAAATCGTAAATCATCTAGAAATTAGTATATGCATAATTTTCCGTGGCTAGATTTCCCGTTATTGGTCACAGATTTCCCGTCTTGAGGATCTACAAAAACAGAATGCACCGTCGCATCCACCAAGGAGAGATCGGTCACAATATGTCACAATCTTCCGCGTACCCTGCGGTCCAAATCCCTGGGAAAAGTGTGGCAGAGCAGTACATACCGGTGAAACATTTTCTGAGATTGTCATGTAAAATGTTTGATAGTGTTCACTGCCAAAAGAAAATCATGATCAACTGGATGGTCGTACAATCTACTGATGAAAAGTAACAAATCTTCATGATTGGGCAACAAAGGGGTCATCATTGGAAGACAACACATTTGTTTTTTTGCCATAAATCATCTTGAACCTTTGAGTGTCAAGACGTCAAGCCATGGTTGTTTGAAACCATTGACCTGTCCAATCTATGAGGGTACCCCGAGCCATCCTCCAGTGACCGAGGGACCGGGATCGCTGCGACCGGAACGAATGGACGCTGCCAGTTGCCTCAGCGCGACCCGGCTGGATGAAGCCACGGAGAAAAGCAGAACATCTGGGTGGTTTCGAAACCATCGACAAAACTATACTATGAATATGTATATATATATATATACATTATTTATTTAATTTATTGACTGATTGATTTATTTATTGATTTATTTCATTTTTCATTTATGTATTGATCTATTTATTCATGTACTTTTTTGATTTATTGATTGTTTTCATTTATTTAGTGATTTATCTATTTATGTGTTGGCTTATTTCATTATTCTTATTATTTATTTAGTTTGTTTGTTAGCTCGTTAGTTTGGTAGTTTGTTCGTGAGTTAGTAGTTAGTTAGTTAGTTAGTTAGCTAGCTAGCTAGCTAGCTAGCTCGCTGGCTGGCTGGCTGGCTGGCTGGTTGGTTGGTTGGTTGGTTGGTTGGTTGGTTGGTTGGTTATCTATGTATCATGTATCCATCTATTTGTTTTTGTTTATGTATGTGGATATATAATATATATGTAGATATTTATATGAGCCGCCGGTCTTCTACACAGGCAATGGTAATTTCCCATGTTCAATCTGGAAATGGTTCATGGACAAATTCAAAAACTACTAACTGTGTGTGTTTCTATTGCCATGTTAGATTGCCAGAGGATTTCCATGCGGAATTTTCCACAAAACCCCAAAACACCCATGAAGCTATCCAGTAACAACAAACCACACTGGCGGATTTGAATCCATGACTAAACCTATGGGCTTCAAGAGTTGAAGAAAACCCTAGGCTGAGCCAGCTAACGGCTATATATAAATATCATAAATTGTCGGATTTTAGATGATTTTGGGGATTTTGGTGCATATCATCAGAATGTCCACATGCAAAAAATGCTACACCTGCCAACCACCGGGCGCGTTTTTTGGTCTCTGGCACTGGGCCTCCCTGCAGGGCGTGGAGGCAAGGGGCTCGGAGCTGATGCCTGGGCATAGCCGATGACCACTATTTTAGGGGACCTCCAAAATATATCAACCAGGGTTTATTAATTCAGGGTGTGGCAAACCCAATGAGAAACCATTCCCAATTTTACCAATTTTTGTGGGTGGGAATCCCAACCATCCCCAAAAAGGAGGTTTATGGCTTTGGGTTTAGTACATTGCCCCCCAATTGAAACCCTGGCGAAGCATTGGATCTAATCATTCGGCCAGCACTTGTGCTCTGTCCCAAACTCCTTTAGGATGATTGTCGGAACCCTCATTTTTGGTGACGCTTACAGTACTTTGTGGCCTTCCACAATGTTGGGGTGTTATAACTATAACTGTAACTTGATGGCTCTGGGCTTGCGAACCCAGAGACGTGTTTGATGACCCTCTGCGGGGATCCGGCTGTCTAGCAATATTGGTGTTCGCAACTTTTTAATAAACGCTTCAAAAAACTTGGGGAAACCCAGGAAAAACCTGAATAAAACCTAAAGAAACCCTGAAGAAACCCCAAATGAACCCTCAAAAAACCCTAAAGAAACCCTGAAAAAAACCGTGTGAACGTGTATGTAGTGAAGTACCTGTGGGGCGTAGAGCACGTGCTGCGGGTTACCATTGAGGTCCCGAAAAATAGGCTTAATTATAGTATATATTTCACATTAGCGGGATGGTGTCAACCCTGTTCAACCCAAAAAATGATTGGGGAGGTGTTCCTACAAGCTGTTCCATGCCCAGCGGCATTGAAGCTGCTGAAACCATTTCCCGTCCCCGGTCTGGAGGGAAGCTCGGCATCTATGCCAATGTATCCTGGGGAAGCCGAGCTTTCACGTCAAGCGCAAGCGATTCCATGTGGGGTTAAAGGTCATCACTACTCTCATCCCACAAATAGGGATCCCTGTGACCATCCCCAATTATGGAAAAGTAATTCAATTTTTGACTTGCATTTGGGGCCTAGTGATCAGCCACACCCTGGGCTCCCAGCGTCTTGACATGTCCACGAAGGGTGAGGGGCACCCTGCTGCCTGATGGTAACCTCAGTGTTTCATTGGCAACACGGCATCGACCCAGCTATCAGTTTGAAGTTGATCAAGATGATCAAGTGCTTGCCATCTTGACACATCGTTGCTCATGGTTGTGAAAATCAGTGTCTAGTGTCTTTCTATGTGCAAGTGATTTTTAGTACCAAGAGAGGCTGTGTCGATTCGGCCAGTTTCAAACTATCCAAAACGACGTTTCGTATGATACACGCTGTGCAGATCGTAACAGCTTTCCATGTCCGTCACCGCAAAAGCGGCTCAATGGCTTGTCTTCTCCGTGGCTGGCACCAATGACAATTTTATCGTCATTTTCATTAACAAGATGGCTACAATGGGAATATCTATCTCAGCTACCTACCATCTTGACACAAGGCCACATGACAACCCTTCCATTTCGAAGTCGCCAGAATCACCAGCACTGATTTCCTGGGGCACCTGGCGCCTGCCAATAGCACACCATGCGTTGTTGAAGAAATCCTTCCCAGCCGAAACGGTCGTGGGTTGTTGGGTATACCCCATATAATATCGTATAATATCGTATAATAATGTATAATACCCCTTGCCTGGGATGATTCAAAGATTTCAAAGGCCTCAAATGATTCATACTTGGAGGTGTGGCATCCAGGATTGCAGCTGGGTCCTTTCGGTTTCCCAACGGCTCCAGATGGTTGCGTCGAAGGGTGGGGTGTGTGTTCAGAGCATGACTCGGGTGGTCCTGGAGCAACAGGGCTGCAGTAGTTCTGTTGCAACTCAAAGGGGGGCAGGTAGAATCGTCACGAAGAACCATGTCTTCATCAATATATATATATATATATATACATATCATGTATTTACATACATACATAAACATAAACATAACTTTAACATAACATTACATTACATTACATTGCATGCATGCATACATACATACAATACATACATAAAATACATTACATACATTACGTTGCATTGCATTGCATTGCATTGCATTACATTACATTACATTACATTGCATGCATGCATACATACATACAATACATACATAAAATACATTACATACATTACGTCGTTGCATTGCATTGCATTACATTACATTACATTACATTACATTTTGCATTGCATTGCATTGCATGCATGCATACATACATACAATACATACATAAAATACATTACATACATTACGTTGCATTGCATTACATTACATTACATTACATTGCATTGCATTGCATTACATTACATTACATTGCATGCATGCATGCATGCATGCATACATACAATACATACATAACATACACAACATACATTATATACATACATTACATTACATTACACTACATTACATTATATTACATTACATTACATTACATTGCATTGCATTGCATGCATGCATGCATACATACAATACATACATAACATACATAACATACATTATATACATACCAAACCTTACATTACATTACATACATACCACCATACCATACCATTACATTACAGATCATTACATTACATTACGTTACGCTAAATTACATTACATTGCATTACGGTACATTGCAGATCATTACATTACGTTACGTTACGCTAAGTTACATTACATTGCATTACGTTACATTGCAGATCATTACATTACGTTATGTTACGCTAAGTTACATTACATTGCATTACGTTACATTGCAGATCATTACATTACGTTACGTTACGCTAAGTTACATTACATTGCATTACGTTACATTACAGTACATTACATTACAGTACATTAGATTACATTACATGCAGGAGTGCTTGCCAACCGCTGGGCGCGCCTTGTGTCACATGGACCTCAAACCCTACTCAAGTGACCATGAAGCTTCTAGTTAGCGATCATGGCAACCATGGCCAGCATGTTTCGCATCTGGGGCAATAGGCTGCAAGTGAGTCAGTTTACAATGGCTACTAGCCAGCTCCCCGCCATATTCACTGCTTCCTGTAGATCCCTTTTACTTTTGTGTTCCTTAGATCATCTTAGATCCCCTTACTGTAACTCCCCTTAACTCCCAGGTTTGTTGCTTTATCATCTGTATCGCCTTGCCTTAGCCTCCTTGGAGATGACTTCGGACCAGAGCCTCACAGCATGGACAGCCCATGATCACGTGGGGGAAAAGTTGGGTGTCGGTGTCACATCGGTATGTCACATTGGTATCAACAAGCTATCTTCGGCACTTTCAATGACCATTTCAGGTACAGTACCTAAACTGGAGGTGCCTCCCACATATAAGGTCTATGTAAGGCTTGGGTACGGGAACATCATCCCAAAATATAGGCTTATATTATATGGTACAATACCACCATTTTAGGTACCTCCTTTTATGGCCATTGACTTGTCTTGGTTTCCATTGTATCAGCGGTCATCAGGGTACCCTAATTTGGTCCAAGAGACTTCCCCTGCATGGCAGGGGACAAGGTTTTGGCTGCTCCATACCTAAGCTGCCAACGCGCAGGTTCTCTGCTGCAGCTGGTTGTCTTATTATCATTGCTATCATTGTTATTAATGCTATTATATGAATTATATGCTATTATTGCTATTGTATGTGTTCTTGCTGTCATTGTCATTGTAATTATTCTTGCCATTTTACCCACACTGGACTCCAACTGACTAGATCCACAGCCCCTGCGTTGACCCCATCGACTCGCCAAAACGTTAATCCGTTCAGTGGGAAAATGCCCATGACTCACTGGTAAATGGATGATCATCCAATACAAGCCGTCGGTCAGTAGCGATGATCATAATTATAATCTCCGTGAGAAATCGTACAAAGCGGTTATCCAATCAGAAGTCTCCTATTTGGGAGTGATGCCATCCATTTCTGGTCAAATTGGGGTTTGTTTAATGTTGGGTGTACCATGGTGTACCGCATTAAATGGGATCTATAACCCCGGCAATGGATTGACGCCCAAGTGACATGGCAACTGCGCAGGCACCGCGCGACTCAATGCCCCACCGCCCGGCCCGGTGTCCGGGAGCCGCTTGCTGCGGGGTGTCTGAGCTTTGGCATGGAATCTCAGTGCTTTCCAGCAAGTTCACGGGGGTTCAATGTGGAAGATCAATGAAAATCCAAGGCAAACTACCTGCAAGTCCGGGATGTTCCCTTGGCAGCTTGTTTACCAAAAGGTGCAGTACACCAATGACTCCTGTGATAAGTTCCAGCTCCGGCTCCATGTTAGGGCCCTTGAAGTGGTCGTTGTATCCACTGCACTGCATGTTGGGGAAGGACGACAACAACGACAACAACAACGACAACGACAACAACAACAACAACAACAAGAACAACAACAACAACAACAAGAACAATAACAAGAAAGAACAAGAAAGAACAAGAAAGAACAAGAACAACAAGAACAATAACAAGAAAGAACAAGAAAGAACAAGAAGAACAAGAAACAAGAACAAGAATAAAAGTTTCAATTCTACGTCACCTGCCTTCGCAGCTTCCCCCGCCTGAACAGCTTGTTCCAGGTGCGCGTTCACGCCACACCTTGTTGGCTCAGGCCCAATGTTTCTTGGTGACGCAGTAGATGGTCTGAAAATTCAGGAAATCCCCAAAAACCGTTGGCTAAGCTAATCATCAGTCTCTCTACTGAGATTGAGTTTCAGGTATCCATCATTTTTGGATCAACCCACATGTATAGGTCTCCAGCCGATTCTCTAGGTTGCGTGATGCAACTACCTCATTCTACTTGCAAACGGGGCAGACTAGCTGGGCCATGCCCGAAAACGCATGCATCATCCTGATGTGCCAGTTGGTTGATGTGGCTGTGTTCTTTTGTGAAGTTCCCATGGTGGGTTCTAATGAACTTATGATCATGCCCTCATCAATCCCGCTTTCATGAGCCATGTACATACGTAGCTAAAGGCTTGCTAGCCAGTCTGAGCCCCCTGGACACATGGTCAACTGGCACATCACTGGCAGATTTGAACCTCTCAGACCCCCAGCACTCCAAGGAATGCCGCATGTATCACCAGCACAGTCGGTGGCGAACCTCCAAAATGGAAAGGGGATGGAAAAGGGCGAGCTCTCCACCACTTGCTGTACGCAAAACTGATGGGACCGATGGGATTGTACGTGCAAACGTTGTGCAAACGTTGTAGCACATTTGGATGAAAACTCCATCTCTGTCTCACTAAATTGTTTGAACGGAAGTTCGACAGGAAACCCAATTCTCTAAAGGTGCTTGAACCTTATGCGGTGTGCGTTCTCTTATTTCGGACCTCATAGAAAGCCAGCGACAGTGACACTGTCAGTCTGACCCTTTATTCAGGCTTTCACCGGGGTGCATTGAGAATTGAGACCTCAATCTGCAGTTGACAAACACCGGATACTTTCCTGCATTTCTCCCAAAAACAATGAAATTGTAGCAAGTCGTACCATTTTCTATCCCATCTCTCCTGCCTGTGGTCCTGCAACCAGGGTTTGTCTCATTCCATGGCTTTCCCAATGCCATATTTCATGCCATGGTGTAAACCTTAGTTTTCCCCATTATATAAAATAGCAGAAATAGCGTTGACACCCTCTGGCTCTGGCATGCCTGGATTCACCTGTCGTGAGCCCGAGGGAAAGAGGTGCTCGTCCTCGACTTCAATTTGCTCCAGGACCTCGTGCACCTGCGCCGGCCAGCTGCTGGATTGTTCACCTGAGCGTTCAGCATTCAGCCCAACCGCAGCACGACCCTCCCAGCATACCAGGGCCATTTTCCACTGGGCTATCACTTACTCACTTACTCAATCACGCAGTCACTCAGTCATACGCCGTGGCGGCGTGTGGAGAAAAAGTTGGGTCAGAGAACGTTTCCAGACAGGTGATCTCCAGCAAACCGAAAAGTTTTATTCCTAACTATCAGTACCGACTCACGTCTTTGCCGCCCTACGCATCTCACCAATTGATCAATTGTCGGTTGTAAAGTTCCAGGAATAAACGCAGTGGCATGGAGTGGGTCCGCAGGAGATCCTCATCTGAGATGGCAACACTTGTTGGTTTTGACCCTATCGGCACCCAGCCTGGCAGCCATGGCATCGACCAGAAAAATGGCTCTAGAACGAATGACGCTGAAGGTGCATATGTATAATTACCGTATATATGTAGTGAGGCAATGTAAAACCCCCGTGGAGAAACAATCCTCTTCACATCTGTGGGATCTTCGTGCTGGTCCTCACCACTGCTGGAAGGGACACAGTTGAAACGTCATCAGTCCTCGCAACGAGGCCGCGCAGAATCCTCACAGCCTCGCACGCATTCCGTAAATACTTGGGTGACCTATGTCTCTCTGTTGCATGCTCTTCATACCAAACTCTGCCTTGAACTGCTGCCTGACTTTTTTGATCCCCTTGATTAGTGGGAACGGGGGGATGTACGCTCTGATGGAAGAGAGCCTCAGAGAAGGCCATGCAAAGAGAAAAACAGTAACCTTGTTTGACTCATCAAGCCGGGCCTTTTTGAATCAAACGCTTCCGATTCTCACAGCTGGTAATTCTGGCATCTTTACCATCTGGTATTCAAACATCGCTTGCTGGAGAATCCCCCATTTAGTTCGATGATTTTCCCACTGAAACCTCAATTTAGTTCGAGGATTTCCACACGTGCCCCCACCTCAATTTCGATGCCGGTGCAGCCACATTCTTTGAACCAAAGGATTTCCTCAGGATGACGCTGGGGCTATCTGGAGCTTCCAGGTACATGAGTGGCGTCTGGATTGGTTCTGGCGGTTGATTGATCAAAACTCCCATGCACGTGTATTGATTTTCTGTATTTCCTTTTACACCCTGAAGAAGCATTCCAGCAGCGACACCCTGCAACGGCACCCTGCAGCGGATGACAGCAGCACCCTGAAGCAGTACCCTGCAGCAGCACCCTGCACCGGAGCTCCAAAGCACACACACCACTCTAACAGCAGCACCCTGAGCAACACCCTGCAGCGGCACCCTGCAGCGGCAGCGGCACCAACATGCCCGCTCCAAAACACACATAATCATAATCATATCATATCCAACTCATCCTATACTTGAAGTAAGAACCCCAATATCTGGGGAAAAAGGTGAAGCAACCGGACCATTGACATGGCTATTGACGTGGCTATTGACGTGGCTGACTGATGCCGATTCTTCCAATCTGAGAGGCTGTTGACATTGAAACCCTTCGTTTGTTGCGGCTGCTTGGTCTAGCTGGGAGGGCAACCTATTTTTACACACCATTTTTATCATATGAAATAACTTTTTGGGGGTTGGGTCCAATGAGTGTCCTCACGCAGTCACCCGCCTGCGGCATCTTTGCGGTGGACTGGTGGAAGGCATCCGCAATCTGTATAAATGCAGCGTCCTGCTCCAGCTTAGACACGGAGCCAAAGAAGTGGATGGCAGTCATGGCCCCTGATGCCCCAACCAGTTCCCAACAGGGATGAGCAGAACAGACTGCAACCAATAAGACCATGTAAGAGAGTACTCCTTCTTTAAACATCCATTTCAAACAACTTTCCCAGCTTTCCCAGTGACATTGGTCCGGCACTTCGAACCAGATTTGGATGAAGGGAAGATCAACCAAAAAACGGGAAGCCCCAGACGGAGGGGCAAAACACAACACAGATCCAGGGCCAGCGCCCCATCCATTCATCACTCCGTCCTTTGAAAAATTGGCCGCGGCTGGTGGGCGCTGCTCTGGAGATCCTCCCACTTTCAAACCTGGAGCTCCAAAGCCCAAACGCAGCTGGCGGCCGGTTGGAAAAAGACATCTGAACCGTATGGTTTGCCAACATAAACGGGAAAATACTAGTTCTTTGCTTTCTATGGTACAATGTTACAATGTTGATTAAACTTGGGAATACACTCAGCGAGGCCTGGGATCCGCAGGAAAGGTTGCAACTTTGGAAGGCATGCAAACCACTAAACCACTAAACCTCAATGAAAGTATAGGGCAGCAATGGGCAGCATAGGTATAAAACACCCATTCTTCCATGGGAGATTTACAGCGGCTCCATGGCTGCACCTGCAAGTTTCAAGCCTGGAGATGGAGCACCTGGCTGGAGTCGGCAACCAAGTGGAAATTCACGGGCACCCGGTGGATTTCACTGAGTTGCTTTGTGATGAACTAGCCAACTGAGTTACTGGATACCACTCGGGCAACTGATTGACTATGATTTACTCTGCATGGGTGCGAGTGCAAACTGCATCAGAATTCCATCGCAAACCTTAGCCCTCAAAAAGTCATTTTACTGAACCCATTTCACCCATTCATTTTAATATATCATTCACCGAGGTTTTCTAAGAAACAGCCTCCAAGATAGATCAAGACACATTGATAACCTTTTTTCCCTCTAAGCGCTGGCCTGAGGTCTCTGAGGATGGCCTACCAGGCCTAGCCCACAAACTTCCCACGTTTCACTCAGAAACTCCTTGGGTTTTCAGCATCCAATGTAATTATCAGCTTCCTACATATTTTGCCTCGAATCCTCGCAAGTGAGCACTATCAGGTCAACTGGCTTACAGCTCGGAGGAAATTGTCTCACTCGCCCATTATGTAAATGGGTCCTGACCTGATGATACCTGTGATATCCTGTGATAAATTGTTAAAGAAGACCCCAAATCATTTGGGGTCTATCTACCATTTGCATTCCATTTGCATCCATTTCGATGCGCATCCCAGTTGATAAATCATATACAACTCAGTTGTATGAACGGGCCAAGTGTGGAGAATCAAAAAAAGGAAGAGTTCATTCCGAAGAATGACACGCCGCAGTCCCCTGGCTTTTCAATTTTGGCAGCCCACCCACCTGGGCTCTGCAGAGTTTTCGGACTCCTCCTGATGGTGTGGGAGTCCGCAAGACGACGCAGATGAAACTGGGGATTAAACCAACAATGGAGATTTGATCGACGAAATATTGGATGTTACAAATTGCTGTGCTTACAATTCCCCTATCAAATCCCTTGATTCAGGCCTTCTGAAAGTTCTGCTGGGGTTCCATTGGAGAGGTACCCTTGAGATCCCTTGGGCCACGGCGGCCCCCGTCCTTGGACTCGCTCTCCGCTTCCACCAGACCCTCGATGCCCGCCGTGCCAGGCTCCGCCGGCTCCGCCGGCTCTGCCTCGCCTGGAGGCGCCGGCTCGGCGGGGGACTCGGGGGACTCCTGGCGGCCAGATTTCACCTGGAAAAATTGGTAGATTGACGTATGATATACGTATGATTAATATATTCTTAAGCTGCAGATGTATGAACCTCTGAAAAAATGGCTGGCTGGGAAATCTTCGGTATATCTGTGGTTTTTCTGTGGAATTCATCTGTGTTTGTACCTAAGTCCTATATGTATCTATATGTGATATGCACAAGTTAGACTGGCACAAGGTAAAATCACAATCACTTCGGGAGCAAACTGCGAATAATGGGGGCTTAGCCGATCCATTCTTCACAAAGACAAAGGGCCCGTGCTCAGTCCCTAGTTCTGCCAGCGAAGGAATACCGCAAGCATCGTTTTTCCCTGATTAGAATAGAATACACTGAATACACCACATCACCTCCTATCATGTTTACTCAAGAACACCATGAAATCATGAAACACGCATCCATGTTTATTAATAATTCCACTAGTATCCCCGCCTTGGGTTTGCTGTTTACTTTGCTGGTTTTCAAAATCTTCCAGCCGGTTGCCCGGGAAGCAACGCTGGCCACAGAGAATCTCCTGCGTCTCTTCGGGCTCCACGGCACCGGTCTCTTTGGTTTCCTCCGACTCTGCTTCGTTTCCCCTGCGGGCTCGGAAGATTGGAAGGGTTGCAGCTCGAAACTGGCTTCTGCAAAATCCTTTCCAAGATCATGGAATGAAGTAAGGCGTCAAGATCAGAGAGAATCATGAAATGGATGTTCCATCCTCTTTGAAAAAGTTCGGCATCGTTTGAGAACCGCAAATTCCAGAGGAGGAGATTCAATACACTGCTCCTTTCATCATGAACCCTACTAAATGACCAACGGTTATGATTAATTATATATCAGTTGACAGTGGCGACCGCCCAAGCAAATGATTGTCCGCACTCCAGTCAACATTCCTGGCCACAATGCTCCCATACTGGTCTTGTTGTATTGCGACAATCACACACACTTCCCAAAGTTGACATGCTTTGAAATTTGCTTCACACATGTCTAAGACTCTAAGACCCCGATTGAGTATGGCAGCTTATGGCAGCTTTGTTGGGGCTCCGATTCCCCTTCGAGGCGTACCTTTCAGTGCCCTTCGGAGCAGCCGGAGCGGCCGGAGCAACTGCAAGCCTGCGGCGTGGACCCAGAACTCGTTTCGCCGTTTTCGCTGGGTTGATGCTAAATGTTTGATACACAAGGGATAAGGGAAAAATAGGGAAAGTCTATCGGAAAAACCTGGTTTCGTACCCGTAAATGAAATGGCTTCTGCAAGGTCCAATAGATTCAAATGGGATTCGATTTGTACGCACTTCCCTCCACCTCCGAGTCCTTAAACTCCAGTCACCCCAATGACCAGCCTATCTCTGGGTCCGGCCTCTCCAAGGTTGCACTCAGGCTGAACACCTTGCCAAGGGATACATCTGCATACTGTGTTTCTGTATCTAGACATCTATGCGTACATGGGCGCACATATGTGTCTTGTATCTTCATACTTCTGCATGCGCATATATATATACATGTGTGTGTGTGCGAATTTATTTGTTTCTTTGTTCATTTATTTATCTCTCTCTCTCTCTCTCTCTCCATCAAAATCCCTTTCTGTATATGCGGTCATTTATTCATTCACGTATTTATTACCATTATTATCATTATTGGCATTTATTCTTACTATATATTATTATTACTATTACTATTATTGTTGTTATTGATAGATACGAGATTATAAAAGTATAGTATATAGATTATAGATGTGTATAGTACAAATGCACTTTCCACTAAGAAAAGAACATGTCCATCATGTCCATCAAAAAAAAATGAATCTCAAAGGTTGTCTGGTGCATATCTTCTGGTTGTTGGCTTTGATGAAATTGAGCCCAGTGAGCCGGTTCCAAAACCTGGAAGCGCCTCGAGTTTCAACTGCTTGAGCTCCTCCTTCAGATCTACCATCTCTTCCTACCAGGCTAGGCGGCTAGCAGTGCCAAATAGTGCCAAGGTCAACGGGTATTTCAATCGTCCAATTTTTGACCAACGCCCAGCTTTTGAATGCTTTTGATACCTAGCGGACCTAGCTTACTCACTTGGGATTGCTTTGTGGCAACTGCCAAGGGTTGCTGAGTCCGCCACTCCAACCCCATCAACTTCCTCAGTCACCGGTGCGGGAGATTGCTCCTGGAATGGGGAATCGTTTGCTGGGCTTTGCCGTGCCACACCTTGATCTGCCATGGGGTGTGTGGTGGGCATTTACCACTACAAAACCCATTGTAGGAGCGTTCTCCGACTCGTGAGTTTGGCAACACCGCATGGGGCCCCACACCTGTTCCTCTGCTCCCGCCTGACGAAATTCACCAGCAAGCAAACATAGGATGGTGGAAGGATGATGTTCATGATAATGAGGAGGAAAATAATTGTACTTCTCTACAAACATCCCTGCTGGCAAACAACCGTCCATGTCTCCCGATTTGAAGGTGAAGAAACAAGCGCAACGCCGCAACGCTTTTTGGTCTCGCCCGAGGTCACTCCGCAACTGCCCGAGGCTCCACCTGGCAAGTAGGACCCTTGCCGCCTTTAATTCGTTGGATTCCAGTAAGGTTATCATATCTTCCCTGGGCTTGCCCCGATTATATCGTTCCAAAAGTGTCGCTTACACAGGTCGGCAAATGTGGAACAAAAGAATAGATACTGGCCTGGCCCTTCAAAATTTAGGACCTGCCCAAACCCCCTAAACCCCCTAAACATCCCTAAACCCTTTTCTACCTTGGCAGGGTCCAAGTATCATTGGGGACACACAACACCACAGGTAGCACGGCAGCTTCCTCCAGTAGGTCAGAGGCGGCTGGCAGGCGGCTCCGCATCGCGCAGGTCCGGCGAAGAGTCCTGCAACATGGCTAGGGCATCTATATATTATATATGCAGGTTTTAATGGATAAGTCATCTATAAAGTAGCTGGGAAATCATTGAAATAAACGATGGATAATAGTGGCTTTCCTGCACACCATGTTTGATTCTGGAGGGTAGCAAGGTCCGAATCTTGGCAAACCTGCATTATATCATCCTGAAGCAAATAATTTCCCATTTCAACATGAAAAACTTCAATCAGTATGTTGTAAATCCCGTTGACGACTTCAAAGCAAGAGAGTTTTCTCACTGCCCAAGGCTTCAAGGGCTCCGCGGCTCCTCCTTTATGCCATATTGATCCAGGATGTTGGCATGCGTCTCCCAACAGAGCTCTGCATCCAGGACGATCTCCAGGTGGAAGCCTCGGGGGAAGACTAGACGGCTTCAAGCCGTTTTGGAGACCATAGTCATCATAATCTAGAGATCCCTTGAGATCCCAAGATGACGAGCTTTTTCGGATGGTTCGGGTGGTTGTATTCAATTGTATTCACAAATTTCATATCTGGATGGACTGAATCCTCAGAGAACTGTCCTTCGGAAAAACTTACAAATCTATACGAATCTGCCTGCCCGAAATGCTGGCAAAACGCCTGTGCTGCGGCCACACCAACAAACCTCTTAGAGGCGGATGGATATCTAGGATTTAGATCTTAAATTCTGATGTTCTCATTTAGGATGCCTACCCTCACTACATCAATACATTACATGCAGTCCCGTATTTAGATCTATGTCGATCATTGGTCCATGTCGCGCAGTCACCAAGGGGCCACATTAAACACCGAAACCAACCTGAGTGCCGGTCTCATGACAAAGCGAAGGAATCGCTCCTCTGAGCCTGACGTGGTCTGACACAAGGTTTGTTGATTGTTTGTCTCAAGGGCCAACTTAAGTGCTCTTCAAAAAGCAAGACGTAAAACCTAGAACTTGGAACTATGCAACATTGGATAGAGTATCTTAAACTGTTCTATCCTCACAGCATCTTACAGCTACACCCAAGTTGCACCCCACTTGCACCTCCTTCGGCCCGCCCCGCACCTGCCATGGCCATCTGCCGCAGTTGTCGCAGGCTCTGAACCTTCATACCGTTGAAGGTCAGCAGTTGACAGGAAGGGAAATCCTGCCGCAGGACAAGCCCCATTTTGCGGGTGCAAAACTGGACCCCACCCCATGCCACTGGACGATGCACTGGACCCCACGTCGACGACGTCACGTGCTCCTCGTAGCCATAGTTCACCTCCGCTGCCAGAACTTTGGACAGAACGACCACCTCCTGCTGTGGCTTGGCGTAGTGTAATATGCTTTAAAAAAAACAGTTTAACAGTTATAACATGTTATAACTGATATTTGCCCATCGTTTGAAGCTTGGCACTTCTGTTAAAGCATTACTAACGGCGTTACCAATGAATGACGCCGTGCCCTCAACAGAGACCGGGGGTAGCAAATACAATCTGGATGGATTTGCAATCTTCTCAACCCATTTCAGAGGTCGCAGCAGGACCAAACCTCCTCTGGGTGTTCCTTGTGGTCCTCAGCGCCGGTGTGAAGCTTGGCGATTCAACTGTTTGTGATCTATTTTGGACCAGTGAAACCAACGTGTTTGGGTTTCTTCTTCAATGTCGCTGCTATGCGTAAAGATATTTGTAGCGGAAACCCAACAACTGAGGTGTCCAAACGTTTTTTATAGAAGTGCTATATAGGTGGTTGGAGCGGTTGGTTTCTTAATGGATAAGCCCCGCAATAAAATGCGTCAACCCAGGAATCGACCCACCGTGGGAAGCCGCAGAATCCAAGGGACAAACAGCTTCGCCTGCAGGTCTGCTGGGATCTTTCGGACCTGCAGCAACTTTGATTTGGAATCTGGTACGGATCAGCGCCCCGTCTTGGCCACCAAGTGGTCAAATACTATTATTTTTGAGTCAGGGGAGTGTGCACACATATCCATATATATATGTAGATGTGTATATATATATATATACATACATATATATATATATACTTATACATATGCATATGCATATACATATACATATACATATATATACATATACATATACATATACATATAGATATACATATACATATACATATACATATACATACACATACACATACACATATACATACACACACATATATATATACATGTACATGTCAGCAGCCGCTATGTTTTCCTCCACAACCAGAGCTTATCAGTTAGATGGGCTTCCCATCCATTGTGGACTATACAGCTACATCTCAAATGCTCACCATGTTTTTGGCCAACACCACGGCTTGTTGCCGACGACCCCTGGCCCTCACCAGGAATGAGCAGCC
>Ga0126342_10008780_pt1 | contig 18103 bp, 17 predicted proteins | sample Cyp1metagenome_FD_92528 | JGI IMG/M metagenome (GOLD analysis project Ga0126342, IMG submission 92528) | Coral microbial communities from Lord Howe Island, Old Settlement Bay, Australia - Cyphastrea 1 metagenome | ecosystem: Host-associated > Invertebrates > Cnidaria > Coral ... | reverse complement strand
TTCTTATTGAAACTTCTTAGCTTGAAGAGCTCCCACGGGGGAAAACCACCCTTAGCCCCTCTCACGGACCGAAATAAACCTGCGGTGTGGGCGGCCACCCCACGCGAAGCGGGGTGAATATCTGAAATCAAATTAGGCAAGGTGGTTCTTTCAGGTGCAGATGCTTCACCTCCTGGCTTCGTGCGAGTCCTGGTAGGCTCTACAGAGTCTTCTCCCACCTGCGCCGGGAAGAACAAAACATAAAACAAAAACATATCAAAACATATCAAAACACATCAAAACATTTACGAAACAGAAACATTCAAAACATTACAAAACTATTGTCGACTAAAAAAATGCTCGTGAGAAATGATGACTCTGGGAATGGTCAGGCTCTGTTGACATCGATGAACTTTGGGAACTTCACTAAACTGGAGGCTGCCGGAGGCTCTCAAAGTTGAAAGAAAACAGGGTCCAGGACTCCCACGAAAAGGCACCTCCAGTCGAAAGGCACGGCGGGCTTGGAAAAGGCCCACCTCTCCAATCTTGCGGCTCATGAAAAAAGCACTCCTGCAGAGTCAACACTCTGCTCATCGCTGCTGATGTAAACGTTCAAGACATTTCAAGACATGCAAATGGGGCTAAAGTCAACAACTTAATCTTCGGCACCAGCAGCTCTGCTAATCCTCTGTTTTCTTACCTGACGGTAAGATACATGGTCTCATGGTCATCATCATTCATGATCATATGATCACATGCCATCATCTGATTTCAATCAAGCTGACATACTGCTTGCAGTCCTCTGTGGAAGCTAAGAGCTGTGAAGATTCGATTGGTGCCACTGTTGCGGCGACGTTTGGCTGCAACCAGGGGGCACTAATGCTACTCCTGAGCAAAAAGCGAATATACAATGAATATAATATACCATGATACGACTATTATGACTATGACGATGATATGAAAGAGATAGACGGAGATATAACCGCCTGAGCTCTTGAGCCCCCAGAGTAGCACATCACTTTCGGTGGTTTTAAACATCAAAATCTGCTCATGCGGTGGAGAGTTCATCATCTTTGCATACTCTTTGCATGTATGTATATACATATATATATATATATACTGTGTATATATATATATATAGCTGCATTCTTAAAATGTTAAAACTGGTAAAGACTTGTTTGTCCATGTCAACAAGTGATGAGCCTGATGTTACCTTTCTCTTCGCGAATGCTGACCTGGCAGGCAGTGCGGGCATTGCTGCTTGAGATCAAGAATGCGTCCTTTGCTGTACGCAGCCTGCTCTTGGCATGGCATACCACTAATAAGATCTGCTAAGTCAGTCTGGGCAAGTTTCCGCATCCACCACGTGAATCTAGGCAAGCTCCACTCTTGAACACGCCGAGTCTATTAGCGCTCACAGAACTGCTGCATTACAGTGACTAAAGCACCCATTAGTCATCAAGTGATGTGCTTCCGTGCCCAACCTACATCCAACAAATTGCATGTGCCCGGCAACCTTCTGAGTTCGTGCCTCAAACAAAGGTACCTCGATCTCTGAAAAGTTCTCCGTGTCAGGAAGAAATCGGACAACTCGAGCACAAAGTTTACCGCTTTCAATTCCTTAGGCATCTCGGTCTTGATCCCAGTAGGACCCAAAGACATGTCCTATATTGGAAAAATGCGATGGCTAAAAAAACCTGATTGAACCTCCCTTGAGCAATCCGATCAAAGAAATATAGCGAAATTACTTTTAAAAAAAACTTGCAGTGTTGTGCCATGTTGTGCCATGTTGTTGTCCCAGGGACGGAGCAAGGCCAGTAAGCCCCAAGGAAAGGCCGTGGTGAGAACATAGAAACCTTGCGTGGATTGAACGAGCGAAAGGAGACAAATTTCTTAAGCGCATGTTCCTTCTCGGGCTTACTCTCAAGGCTTGCATCCAAAAATGCGACGAAAAATTGCAATGACATTCAATGATGGCATGATAGATCCAGAAATATGCAGAAATATGGCATGGATTGATACGGCACTGAATATGGACTGATAAGAACATGTTTGCCTTCAACGACCCGTTCTTCAAACTCCCACCGAACATCGCAAAGGCTGCACCTTCCATAGGCATCCACTGCTCCAGTGCTCGGTAGAGACCTTGTCAAGGTCTGTTTGCCGACTTCAGAAAGCTCTGGATGTCTTGGCTGAGTAGATGAGTAGGCTACATGACAATATGATTAATATAGTATATGTTAGTATAGTACGATAAGGTACGATAGTACTACAATACAAGATACTACAAGTGCAATGCAATGACCAGGAACAGTAGAAAACCAATCCCAGCATGAAATCTTGCAGGGAGGATGGAAGGCCTCTTGCAGAGAGCATAGGCCAGTCTTTGAGTCGTGCATCGCTGGAGTGCCAATACCTGCCACTGCTGGTGTCTCACCCTGCCCAAAGCCTGAAACGAAAAAACACATAGTTATAATTGGTCATGATGTATGTATGGATGTATGCACGTATGTACGTATGTACGTACGTACCGTACGTACGTATGTATGTATGTATAATAAGGTATATTAGAGATCATGACAGTCGATTGCAATACTGCTATACTGTCAGTTGCCTTCATCTTCTTGCTTTCTCACTGGTGTGTCCATGACCTTTTTACCGAGAGCAAGGTGAGCAGAAACAAATGAGCAGTGTTGGAAATCCTCCGTCGTCCCTTTAAAAACTAGTTTACATTGTAACAATCCCCAATATGGTGGATAGTGGAACATAGTATAACAGTATAAGCCCAATCATCAACAGGGCCAGGGGCTTAGAACACTGCTCTTAAATGGATCAACGAATATCCAAAAAATCATACTCTTCAAGCTGAGGTGCTTCTGGCACAGGTGCTGCCAAGCACTCTCCTCATTCAGCGTGCCGTTCACCTTCTGGCAAAGAGCACCTCGTATTTTGAGAAAAAAAATGAGGAGCTACAGCAAGCTACAGCACATACTGGCATGCAAAAACATCAGCAAATTGTATGTAGAAATGGTCGGAATCTGTGAAATAGCTGGCTGATCTCACAGATGTTCAGAAATCCCGACTACACTCCCGACGTAAGGTAGGAAGTTGCAAACTCCAAAATCTGAGGAACTGACCAAAGGAGCTTAAACCCTGAGAATTATGAGTGATGTAGGAGAGGATCTCCACAAGTACGTCGGGGGCCAAGTGCTCCAGTGACCTCTTCCATGATTCCATGGGGATGCGGAAAATTCTGGCAACATCTGGCAACATTGCCGAAATTTGAAATTGTGTGGAATCTTTAAAAGCGACTGTATAGGAGTGCCGAATCCAAAGCAATCGCCCCACACTGCAAGGTGCTCTTGGAGAATTCAGGTCTCAAAGCTTCACTTTACAGTTTATGAATCAAGTGAAGAATCCACCCACACAGCTTGCCTGTTGACTAATGGGTGAGGCAGACTGTGTATTGAGATAACAGCATATAACAACTAAAATATTTTTAAATGTATTTAAGGAATAAATGAATGAATTGTGAACACTGCCAGGAAAAGCCAAGGAGCATGAAAACAGTCCATGTCCACACTGAAGCACGGCTGAAAATTGCGAATGGGCCACACGCCCAGGAAGAGGTATGATACTGGGTTTGAAGACTTTGGAATTGTTTGTGTTGTGAATTCGTATGTTCCCTCCACATAGAGCTTGATTCAATTTTGGAGTTCGCAGCTTCGCGTCTGCAGCAGAAGTCTACTAATTCGGTCAGCTCGGTCAACCAGCATCTGCTGTCATTGCACAATAAAAGCTGAGCCAGGAATGGCAGCAGAATCACAGCCAGGGTCCAAGCGTCCATCAGGATTGTCTGCAAACTTCGTTCTCCGTTTTGCAGGTCTAAGTTCCAAGCTGCTATCATATTCAAATAGAATAGGAGGATCAAACCAGCCCCAAAGAGTGGGGTGATGTCATACCTGTCAGCCAAGCATAGGACTGGAGCTCGAAAGTAGAAACAAGAAGTGGACGGTTTGAAGGCCAAAGGCAGGAATCCTACATTGCAGAATGCATTGGGTGATCATTAATATTATGTATTATTATGTATTATCAGATTCTCCAGCTGCTACAGCAACTCCATAACGTGAAAAAAGTTCAATTGCATATAGCAAGTGCCATCATCCAAGAGCATACATGCATTGGTACAAGAAAGACATGTCACATCATGTCACTGAGTCTGCAGGTACTTTCCAAACTTCGGCAATGAGTTCCGTACACCGGCATCAGCTGGACGTCTTTCAAGAAAGCTCTGCACCTCGGGCCAAAGGGAAAAGCTTTGTATCGGAATTATGGCTTCAAGCAAACTATCAGACAAGTGCAGCCACTTGTGTTTGACAGCATGATGCAGCATGAATTCTGAAGCGCGGAAGTTATCAAACGAAGAATTTGAGCTACAGCCTACAGTAACTGGTCCAGCCAATGCCAAGCACTGTCCCAGCCCAGTTGACGCATCCCCAAGCCCTGACACTATTGAACCCTCGAAGCCATTCATGTCATTCTCAATTCAACATATTCAACTACCTTTGAAATAAACCCTTGAAGAAATTTAACAAACAGGAAAGCCTTGCTGGACACGTCTGACTCATGGCTCTTTTGCATTCACCAGATTTCCCCAGGTCAGGTGATTCATCACAGTGACCAGGCAATTACCTCCGAGGCGCAAATACACGGCGGATTCCGAAAAGTTTCGCAGCTCCGACACTTTGTCGCCAAAGCCTCTGGTCAGTTCAGCTGTTCAGCTTCAGCCATTGCGGATATGATCTGGTCTGATGTCCTGACCTACAATTCTTCTTGTAATGAAATGTAATGAATAGAACTAGTATATCGCCTGGGGCCTAGTGCTCAACCTCTGCTCAAACATGGGCCTAGTAACTGACAACGAGCGATATTGGGATGCAACTCAAACGAACATTGGCATCGCTATACGCTGTGTTCTCCTGATGTGCAGTGGCTTCCTGCCTACGTTGAAGGCCATCACAAAGCCCACCATACCGACGCAAAACATGATAAGGAATGGCAAGAACCTCAAAATGGAGAAAATGATCAAATAGAATCCTCAGAATCAAACGTTGAACATCGTTTTTCACGAATATGAACACCTTAATCTTCAAAGCTGTTCAGCTTTATCCTCCTGTCTAAGCCCTGAACAGGTCGAAGGCATCCCAAACAGTACGGATCAAGCCCTGGCCCAGAGAAAGTGCAGTTTCAGTGCAGTCTAAGTCTAGGGTGGAGAAATTGAAGAAAGTTGAAGATGGAAGGCCGAACCTTGACTAGTGGCAGGTGCCGCAGGTACTTTGTCACCTTTCCCCAAAGTAGAACCTGAAAACACAATGCGCAAAGATGATAGACGCACATCGACATGTGGGCTGTTTACCTGCAAACTCGTTGTCTACGAGTCTACTATGCTCCTAAGCAGGAATTGCTCAAAATATATGACATCTTGTGAGAAAGGCTCGGACACAATTGAAAGCATTGAGAACTCGAACCTTAGGAAGGCAAGATTCATTATATTTCATTACAACCAATCCAAGCAGTCGAGTGCCTTATCAACTTACTCATCAACTCATCCTGTAGAAAAATCCTTCACGGAATCACTGGACTTCAGTTTCTACCATGGTCTTTGTCTCAGCCATACTGCGACATTGCCTCTGCGGAATATGAGCAGATGCAGAAGGCATGCAACTTGAATTTTGAGTTTCAGGCTGTCGTGGCCGCGCTGGCCAGTGCGGAGATATTTTGAAAAGACTCCTAGCATTCACGGCATTTTTCAGGGTGCAGTCTGAGTGCAGTTCTGCACAGGCTCCAGATGCGCCACTGCGACTCACTGCGACTCCTTGTTCGTCAGCTGCTCTATGCCCACATTTGCGTTTGCAGCCTGGCATCCAGGCAAAGCGGTCACAAAAAAGATTGAAAAAGACCATGAACGTGTCGGAGCATATGCTCCAAGGGTATTAAAGTAGAGCCTCTCATTATACTATGGAATAATCATGAAAAGTCTATAAAAGTCTGAGTTCTCGAGGCATACATGACTGACACTGGGTGGGTAACCATACAAAGACAGCCTCAAATTATCTCAAATTCAAGATAATAAAAAAGGGAAAGCTTGACAACATTGACATGCGGGCCGGACATCTGAGAATAGGAGCATACGCATTGTAAAGCCCACGAGCAGCAAGACCATATTGGCCTAGGAAGAAAATGTTCTAGCCTAGTTCTAGCTATGAAGCTGTGCAGCATTTAGTAGCTGATCATGGGCTGAAAAGCGCTGGGCTAAGCTTGTCTTGACTCCATGACTGAGGACCCCGCCCAGTCCAGTAGGTTCCAGGCATCCTCAGCATAAGTCAGTTGTAGAAAGACACTCAGCATGCACAGGCGCATCACAGCTTTGCAAGACCTTCTAAGAGAACATGTTCCTCCCAGTTGTTTAGATGCCTGATAATGCCTGATATTGGAATGCATTGGAATGCATTGGAATGCTATGAAACTTATCACTCAAATCCTCGACGCTTCGTTGTAATGCTGTCGGTCTTGGTCTGCTTAGTCGCTGGCGAAGAAATAAGTTCGCCAACTCTGATACAGCTCCCCGACTTCCTGCAAATCTGGGCACTGCAGAGCGAACGGATGTGCCAACACACATGGGTTGTCAGTGATGAACTAGACTTTAGATGACTTTAGTAACTTTCATGCTTCACACTCATCGTTCTTCTTGACGGCCCGCCTCTATGATAAATTGAACAACAAAGACCATAACCAGGATAAGGAGCACAAATGCAAACCTTGGAGTGCATACAGTTGGAACGTGTTGGAACGTCACATGCAACAAGGCCTGTCTGGGTTCCTTGCCAATCCATACCAGTGCCCAAGCCACCCACAGTCTCAGCAAAGTAATCTGTTTGTCAGGTTTTTATCATGATTTCTACCATAAGTTATCACTGAGTTATCACGATTTACCCTGGTTTCGTTTCAAGTTTCGACATGTTTCGACTATTCTGCTCAGACGTATTGGTATCCCAGTAATTCTCGTCAATCAGAACGGACTTGACGGATTGGAAGAACCATGGCAAGGATGTCGAGCTGGTCAATTGGCCCAGTAAGCAGCTGAGGATATAACAAGCACTCGCTCGGTCATGGTCGTAATTTCGATCTGCAGGACCCAGGAAATTGACATTGACCAAAACAGCAACTAATTAATAAGTAGAAAAGTCATGAAAAGTCCCACAACAAACACATCACAATTACAGAATATTACAGAATATTACACATGATGACGCAGACTAGGTTGCTCTTCCTCTCAGCGTTGCCTCCTGTGCAGTTCCACCGCTAGCTCCAAACTCGACTGCGAAATTCACAACAGCATACCTCGCCCACAGTATGATTCATCAATGATTCGTATTGATCTGCAGATATTTGCAGAGTCTGCTCTGGCTTGCTCTGTCTTCAAGAAATCAGCATAAGTTGACTCCTTGGACCGTCCCTGTTCTTCGGCGCAACAGGCACAACACGCTGTGACAGGTGCAAAGGATTGCAAAGGCGCACAAGCCAACATTGGAGTTCCAAATGTTGAACTCTGCAAAGAAGGCCCGAGTGGCGGCATCTAAGAAGCCCTCAGCTGAACAAAATATAGCTGGTAAATTGATGTTCATCCCTCACAGTACAATAGGTTTTGATCCATCCTCATAATATTACCAAACTCAAGTGGCTAAATTTGCGGAAGTTTCAGCTTTCTCTGCAAAACTGCTGCAGTTTCTTCATAGCTATTCAAATTATTCAATCTCTAAGCGCAGGGCATCTATGCGGAGCTGCTGAATTTGTTGAGATGCCAGAGTACCATTGGAAGCCAAGAGTTGCATGAAGCCATCTGACCCGTACCTAGCTGCGGCTAGCTATGCAGCTACTTCACTTAAATTGCCACCAGAAATCAGAAAACTATGTCGCAAACTGAGCATCCGAACAAGATCGAACAAGACCAAGAGGCAGCCAAGATGGTGCTTCTAGGGACCAGATATTTGGTTTTGATTTCCAGTAGATGGATGTAAATGTATGCAAAATAGCAGAACAAGATGCAGGTGACTGGCTGAATCGTGACTGGTCGCCCAAGAGACACCAGTCACAAAATCACGCAGAAATAAATCAAGCTTATCCGGAACTTATCCGTCTGTTCCTGGAATGCCTTCGAAAGCTCGTGACCCATGGGGCACGCACCCAACAAACCTTCGTAACCAATACCACTGCCATCTGCAGAGTGTGTGAACCTGACGGAAAGGAGATCAGGTCTAAGGCCGGTCTAAGGGATCCAAAGGCGTCTCCAGCATCAGCCAAAGAGGAATGGCCCATGGAAACTCGTGGTAAAGCTGCCTGATCAACACTTGATGAATATTAAGGATATTATCATATGATATTACCTGCAAGATCTGCAACAATTGGAACACAGAGACACCCGGAGCATCGTTTCACAGAGCAGGAAGCGCTACTCGTGCAGGTTTCAACCTCAACCGATGGGTGCCTTTGTTGTGGTCCGAAAGCCACCTTGCTGGCAGTGCCTGTCCACCAAATGTGGTCTTGCAAAGTATGGTGAACGATTCTAAAGATGCACAGCTTCATTTCCACGCTCTTCAAGATTCATCTTAGCCTGGTGAATAATTTGGGTAGCAGGAAACCTTAGAAGTCGGTGAAACGCCTTGAAATGCCTTGAAACTGAAGTTCTGAAGTTACTGTATTGTTCCTCTATTTTCATACACTGCTTGCTGCCGAAGTCTTTGAGATGCTAACTGTGTACTGCTCAAAAAGTGGTAGCACCTGCAGGGGACACCAGAAACGCCAGTGACTCGGCAAGGCTCAACAGCTACGCGAAAAAGGAAAGAGAGTGGTTCCTCCAGAACGTCCTGCCTGGCAGTTTTCCGTCAGGTCGACGCGTACCTGGGACTTTGCTGTGGCTGTTCATCTACCCCACTTTAGACGTCCAGCATCGTCCAGCAAGCAGAAACATCTGAAATCATCTGAACATCTCTGAAGCATTTTGACCCCGGCCTGTCGCAATCGCACAGTCCCAAGCAATCGGTTGGCGATGTCAATGGGTCTTAAGTGCCTTAGACCAACATGTTTGCAAGAGACGCTTTATGGGGTTGCACATCTGTCTGTTGCATCATACAAATTGGTCAGCCATGGCCATCTTTGGCTTCACGGCTTTCAAATCATCACTCTGAGAGCTCTGAAGATCCAGCGGAGAGATGCTCTCTGCTAATTGAATGTCAGTGGAATTCTTGTAAATCGCTGGAATAAACACCTGGCAAAGAAAAACATAGAAAAACTGCCACAATATGGATCAATATGGCACAATCATTGAAGCAATATTGGCAAAACTGCCAAAAACGTGCTGGAAACTCAAATGCAAACACCATAACCGTTCACGTGAAATCACATCCGTTCACATAAATCCAGATTTGTTCGGCATCGCAACTCACTGTGAAGTGCCAGAACTTCTCTGACTTCTGGAGACCTTCGCCCCTTTCCAACCTTGCCTCTTCGAGGTAGTCATACAGCGTGTTCACGTCTGTGATTCTCGTGATGGGATGAATCATTGGATTCAGCTTCTGGCGGCAACGCGATGGATGCAACAGCTTCAAAGAGAAAGCGTCATGAGATTTGGTGCCATCCTGTGAGTCTGAAGATACAAACAATCAACAAGTCATAACAAGTCATTCGATATTAAAATGGCCCTATGGCCCTATGACAATTCCTGGAATTCTGTGTTTGACAAAATATGACAAATCATGAAATGACACATTGAAATGACACATCGGCTTTGAAGCTAGCGACCATGCGAATGTGATCACTCAGCCGCGAGGTCGCCACAGACCTCAGGGATCGGCGAAGAGGAGGAGCTGATCGACTAACCAGATATGACCAGCTGAGCTCGATTTTAGGCATGCTGAAATATGCTCTTCAGCTCCAATCTTGGCATATCTTGGCCACACGCTGATTGACCAGCATGGCCAAAGAGAATGTCAGCAGGAAGAGGAAAAACTCTGTGATGGATCCACCTCAGATCCATTCAGATCCATCCTGATAACCCGAAGGCAGAAGGATTTGAGTCCGGCCAGGCTCTACTTGGATCTACTTTGTCCTGTCCTGGGAAGCAAAGCCATTCAAGTAGTCTAGATAATTGGGCTAAGTTAATCTGAGTTGGCTGTTATACGAGTGAGAAATATGAGAAAATACAGGAATATAGATGGACGAGCTTGACTCAGAGCACGGCAAAGCTTGATGTTGTCACCTGGCACCAAGCACTGACACAGAACTTCTTTGAGCACCAAAGCAAAAGTTGGCCACCAAAGGTCACGTCGCTGGAAGTCCCTGTTCTCATCTGGCACCTCGTATCCTTTCTCTCTTTGCACCAGGCGTCTCGATGCTGCTAACTTCATCATCATCCCTGCGCCACAGCATGGCTTCCGCACTTTCACCCACAAAGCACACAATCAGTGCATCGTCGGGGAGGTTTGTAGCGGCAGCGTCTGTCAGATTGTCAGCAAGTAGATGTAGCTACCATTCGGACACATCTGACAAATGTTGTGAAAAGGTTTGGGATCAAACAGCTTCTGCTTCATTTGAAAGTGATCACGTCACCCAAGTAGTGACTTCACAGCACTGCTCCATTAATTCAAAACGTTGCTGGCTCACCCCTCTATGAGCTGCCCGTTCTTGTCATACGGCACCTGAGCACATAAGATATCCTCCGATAATGATCGTCAGATTGACTTTTCGCGGACGTGACATGTTTCCCTTCTCAATAGTTAGTTGAACTCTGAATTGAGCATTGAATGTATTCATGCATCGTTTTCTCTCCTTCTGCGCGCACACAAAAGGGCATCTAACTTTCAGTCCGTCGGTATATAACTCTTCATCTGCCCACTCATTTGCTTTTTCTTGGTTGCTTACACGCTAACTGACAAAAACGACTGCATAAACTGCAGCAACAAAAATAAGAAAATCGAGGTCTGAGGTCCGAACAAGGACGCCTTGTTTCACGTCCTTTTTCTTCATTTGGCCTGTACCATTGGCAAACGCTCTACTGCAACATGGCTGATGCTTCAAGTACAAATACCAAACCTGGACACCTGAAGACTATCCCTCACAACTATCTATTCTATCCAATATGTTCACTTATTTGCTATTTGGTTTGTATATGTTTGTATTGGTTTTCTCCTTTAGAGATTTGTGACAGCCGTAGAATCAAACGGCAGGAGCTGAGGAACCTTGATAGGAACTGAACCCAGGCAGATTCATGGGCCTTGACCAGAATCTGCATGTACAACGCCGCCGCAAAGCCTTCGACCCGTGGAGACTGAAACAGAATTCGGATCAATTCGGCACTTCATCACCAGAAATATCAGACATATCACGAAATATCGACATGTGACATGCCCCGAGGTTTTTTTCTTCAAGACCATCAGGGCGCCTCTTCGAGGGATGACGATGGGACTTTCTAGACTATCCAGAATCGCTGAAGCTGAGCCGAAAGGCCGGCGGGTTGGGCATGATTGAAGCACTGAAGCAAGAAGTCGCACAGCGCATTGCAACAAGATGCAACAACTATCAATATGTATCAATAGCATGGGTCATTAAATGTCCCCATTGAACATCACCCAACCATTAGGTATATGGTCTATAATGGCTACTATAAGGTGATGTCCAATATTCCCAAAATGGGACAGTTACCAACCCCTGAATAGTCCCAAAGATGCAGAACTTCTTCAAATGAAGCAATCTCGGAAGCTCCGGGTTCACGGAAAGGACATCCACAAATTTGGAAAGGTTCCGTCGCTTACCACAGGTTTGCACAAAAATGATGGATGGCAAACTTGGGGGTATCGTTTAAAAGGAAAATTACGTGCGTGCACAGTTATGACAGCCAAGGGCCAAGGGGGTATCCGGGGTATCGCTATTTGGAAAGGTCCCATCACGTACCTCGTGTTTTTACAATTTCCAGAAACCAATGTCCGTCCCTTGTATATGTTTAGTATTGCCAGAGTTTAGTTTGAACAAAAAAATGGTCAAGGGGGAGAAGTTCGCACTCAGCAGTTTTATTTCGCTCAACTGCTCAACCTGCCAACCTCCAAAACCTCAGGGATTGCAAGCGGCTAGTGAAGCACCATGCGAGATTATTAAGCAACCAACAAGCGGCACGGCCATCACTGCCAAAAAGTTCTGATAAATATCGTTCAATGCTTGATTTGCATCAATATCTGATTCAAAGCGTGGAGTGTTTGTGCTATTTTGTGCTACAGCTGGGGACATGACAGCACAAACAGGTCGATGATCGGAGTAGTCCGCAGACCTCGCTGAGAAATTTGCGGAAACATGCGATTGCCTCTGGGAAAGCAGCCCCATGCAGCGTAGAAAGCCATCAGCTAGGTCCTCAACTCAATTGCCACGTAGTCCAGGACCTTTACCTCAAAGAACAGTATCAAACATCGACAAACAGACTGTTTCCGCTGCTTTCTTAGCAAGGTTACTACATGTCACTACCACTTGCTATCAAAGGTTTAGAAAGGGAATGGCACCGAGCAAAGCCGGAAACTACTACTGGAGTGAAATGGGTCTGATCTTGCCATACGCTGCTGAGATCAGGTCATGCAGACTAAAGCTCAACCACGTTCGTATTCACATTATTCACTACTCTTAGTGCGTTTGTGTAAGTTACCAAATACATCCAATTATTATTATATACCATCTGGTTATTTAACATAGCCATGGAAAATCCCTTATAAATGGAGGTATTCATGGGAAAATCATCTATTTCTATGGGCCATCTATACCATGTTAAATAACCAGACGGTATACGTACAACTGTTCTGTGAAATGTGGCAGCTCCGCTTCTTAGAGGATTTGTTCCAGCCTCCACATCAGCAGCACGACGCCACAGAATCCGGTCACACCTCGAATCGACTGCAGCTGGCTGCGAAAAAGGTAGAAATCCATAGGAATCCACTATGGAATCCATAGGGAATCCATAGAAATCCATTGGACCTTTGCTGTGATTTATGGTATCAAACTGAACTCTGCTGCTGTAGTTCATTGTAGTTCTAAAAAAACGTTCTTGCGTCTGACCACAAAGTCTATCCTATGTCATATGTCTCAGATTGTCTCAGTCTATCTCTTTACGACAGCCGTGCACTGGCGTGCACGTCTCTGGGTCAAGGACCATCCTGGCATGCGAGGCTGGTCGCAGTCAAAGCGTGGGATGCCTCAGAAAGTGTTACGCTTTTTCACATAGAGATTCACTCGATTCCAGGGGATGCTTTAGGGATCTTTGGGGAGTGACCCTTAGGGAGGATTTGTTGAAAAAGGAATTTGATGGAATTTGTTGAGAATCTTAAAAAGGATTCGCTGCATCTTCAAAGTTTTTTTGATTTCTTCGATACTCTTCACCCCAGAATCCTATATTCCCTCTTTATTATAATATTTTTATCATCTAAAGATATTTCATAATTGTCATATTATTGAAATTGTTTCATCATATTTCTATCGCAGCTGAGGTCCTGGCCTTTGCTCACGTCAGATTCACTTGCCTTCACACGCTTGTACCTCACAAAGTGTGCGTTGAAAGAGGTTGCAAGGATGCCAAATAGACCACAAACATCCACAAACCCATGTGCCTGACCGGCCTTATCTTTGACCGGCCTTACCTTTCATTTCATGAAGCTCCCAGCTATAGTTTGTCATGGATTTTCATGGTGCATCTGGATCTCACTGCATTCCAGGCTGCAAGACTAGCATTGAAGACATTTCAGGACAAGAAGCTTGAAGCAGCTTGAAGCAGCTCGAAGCAGCTTGACAGCAACCATGCACCCGACACTAAGCGCTGAAACAGCCCAAGTCATCTCAGCCACACTGTCACACTGTCATACACCGCCATCACCCCAATGGCTAAACCGGAAACCGAGTCTTGATGGGTCTTGCACAGTGCTTTTACATAGCTTTTATTTACAGTGTGTGTGTGTGTATTTTTGTAACATCTTGTGACATCTTCCGGCAGGCAGCTGCACTTTTTTCTCGCCGGCAGCTCCTCCGTCATGGGTCGTTTCTTTCCAGCTTGCGTCTGCACGCGGCTGAGTGGATGCAGCTGCTGCACGATGGACCTGACCAGGCATGAAGCTGACTCGCAAACTGAGCAAAACAAAACAGAGCCAGTTTCCAAGAAAGGCAAGGGCGGAATGTCAAAGTGTGAAAGATGTGCCATCGCAGTATCTTGCGCTGCAAAGAGTGCATCAGGTGATTGTGGGCAGAACAAAGCCCAAGCTTGGAGTGCATGAGCAATGAAAACGATCCTCCCCATATGTTTCAGAAACTGAGAACATCTTAGAACCACATCCTCAAATGCTGGAAAGCCGAAAGATCCGAGAGCAGTGAACTTTGGAGTTTCAAATGGAGGGACTTCACCTTATAGAGCCCTGCTAAAGCATTTCTGTTCACATCCAAGCTACAGCGTCCGCCGTGCTTCTCGAACCGCCCTTGATGGCTGCTTCGTCTTGGTTAGACCTAATTCAAACGTTGCAATGCGTCGCATTGCACTGTTTTCCAAATTGCTATCGGCTCACGGCTCACCCATTTTCAAAACCATGTTCTCTATTCAAATGCCTATAGGCTATAGGTGTGTTCCCCTTTGCAAGTACCCAGCATGCTTCTGAGGGACCTGGATGGTCCAACAAAGCTTTCTGCCACATACTTCTTGTGAAGAAGAACTTGTAAAGTCAAGTGATGCCGTTAGTCTTGCTGCATCTTCGGGTTTGATCATGCTGTATCATACAAATTCATACAATACTTTGATCTTGATCATTCTACTTATCATTCTCAGTACAGTATGTCTTAGTCCATCTTTATCCAATGTCATCGACCAGGCTATGATTGGCTATGACTATGGCAGCCGAAAAACTTTGGAGCGGAGCATCAGAAGCATCAGACTCCGAGGCATCACCAGTGGGCTCAGTGTCCCATTCATCCCAGGTGACGTCATCCTGAGCATTTCGCCATTGGGCAATGGTTTGCTATGGTTTGCTGGGCAATTTCGCTGCCAAATGCTGCCAAATTCTCTGTCTGAAAAATCCTTGGTCCGTGTTCCTTTGTGCAAAAGCATCTATAGATTTACATGCATTTTATATCACGTATATCATATATCACGTTGTCCTTTATCATTCTTTATCAATGTTTATCATGGATCCCCAACTGCAATCCAAGTCACCGAAACGTCTTGCAAGTCCGGAATAGCAGGAGATGCCTTCAAAAACTCCCCTAACGACTTTCAAGAAAATCACTGCCACAGATACAGCAATCGCATGAGTTTCTCATTGCGTCTTAACTCATTTCAATTCTGCCATTCAATGCCCTTCCATCATTCCCGGAACCATTCTGCTACTATCTGTTAAAATCTGTTGAATGTTTATTTCATTTATCATCTCTTATTCATCTTATTCTGAATGTCCCGGAAGTCTCATTCGTCTCATTCGCGTCGCCTCGGAAGACTCCAAGAGTTTCAGGAGCTTCTGCGGCAGCTCAGGAGCGATCTGCAGAGCACGATCCGCGTCGCTGGGTGCGGCTCGCGGCGGGGCTGCCAGCGGGGCCAGCGGGATCGGGCCCAGCGGGGCCGGGGCCAGCGTGGCCGGTGGGGCCGGAGGCGAAATCCTCTTCGGAGTTTGAGACGCTAATGCACCTGGAACAAACTCTCGACCGAGCTCAGTTTCATGTTCACGGGCTTTTCGCATCGTTTCAAACTTTTCACATACGCACCCTGTGTAGAATGGTTTCGAGTTAATCGCGTTATAGAGCGGAGTTGAAGCGTTTCGTCAACGCAGAGTTTGGGTGCCTCCAGGTTTCGCTCCACGTTTGCCCAGCAGCCAGTTGAAAAGGCCCTGCGTCTTGTAGGCGCTGCTCCAGATAGTATGTCCAAGTTCCTGACAGGAAGATCGCTGGAACTTCTTACAGTGTGGAGAACTATGAAAATCATGAAAGGGGATTGAGCCCCAACCAAGTCTTATCAAGACTCCGGTGAATAGAGAAGCCAAAGCCAAAGGCTTGCGAAACCCGAGGTTCTTGCAAGATGGAAACAAGAGAAAGTTCATGAGTCCATCCTGTATAACTGGAAACCATCACTCTATCAGGCGTTTTGAAACAAAGCAGCGCTTGCGTACCATGCCAGCAGCTAAGTAGCACCTTAGTGGCCAAGGCTCTCCATACTTTGTCAGCCTCAACTTGCTGAAACCGCGGGCTTTGCCCCCCAAAGCTTCGTAAAGCAGCAAAGAGCCATCAGCATCCACTATCTTGTCCTTTGCAAGGCGGTTTACGTGGTTTTGATGAACAAAAAGCACCCCAGCTCTTGAGAACAGTTCAATAAATTCTAACTTGGACGAGGCGAACATCCTAGGTACTGCACTTCAGTTATTGCCTCATATGCCTCATCAACAAGACATTTGTGCCCTGCTTTTCAATGGAATCCAGTCGGCACCCGAGGTCCTTCAACCCGTGAAAGAGCCAAACCGGAAGATCTCCTCAGCTCAAAAGGTTTGTGGCTCAGCAACTTCAGAACTTGGCAACAACCTTCAAACAAGAGTCCTTTGAGTCCTTTACTAATTATCAACATTTATCAACCCCCTGAATATAAACATTCCATCGACTAGTAACTATGATCATTACTGATAATTTTGATATGCAAGTGCTCGTTTTTGGAACGCTACTCCAAAGCACACACAACGATATGGATGCAAAACGATGCAAAGCGGAGGTGATCGTTTTGCATGTCATAAGAAAATGCTCAGCGTCTTAACTTGTCCAGGTCTTCGCCTTTGGGTTTGACTTTCGCGAGCTGCAGCATGGTGCTGAGACTTGTCTCTCGCCTGAGGGAGGATGGTTCATTTATCAAGATGCAATTAGATGATAACATATTAGAACATATTGTTGACTCATCATTGGGATATTGGATGATATTGGGATATATATATATATATATTGGGTATGTTCCCGGCTGATCTTGTTGGTATGTTACCAATCACATGTGATGCAGCTCGAAAACTCCGAGGCTCCCACGGCAAGGGCTTCGTAAAGCCTCCACAAACAGCGACCCTGGGCGCCGCAACCGGCCGATTCAACCGGCTTTTTGACCAATGCCCGACCAACTATGCGACCGCATTGGTTGTCTCTGGATTAAACATGATTACCCTCTGGTTATGACTAACATAGCTATTGAAAATGGCCATAGAAATAGTGGATTTTCCCATTGAAAATAGTGATTTTCCATAGCTATGTGAAATTACCAGAGGGTAAACAAAACTTAAACACCATCTAGATCCATCTAGACTTCTCCTTGCCACACAGCCACATCTCGACACCAAATCACACCATTTCCCTTTGGAAACACTTCGAAACTGTCTGATCTGGGTGGGACCAAGAGACGGATAGAATCTGGCTCAGCTACAAACAATGACTCTATCAATCACCAGCAACATGGCAACATTTGCCAACAAAACTGAAACTCATCGAGCTCAGATCCAGTGAAGTTGGAACTCCTGCTCAAACGAGTTCATGGCGAAAGTAGCAGGATTTGATCCGATATGTAACATGTAACGCATTCTCATGTCTTGCTGCCACGCGGCATTGCGGTGTAGAGCTCTGGAGCTAAATAGGCGGCAGCCCAAGCACCAAAGCCGCCCATGCTGAGGCCAGTGATGTAGCACCTGTTGATTGACTTCTGTGAGTTGGGCAAGCTGGAGCAAGTTGATGTTAAGATATGTATATATTTTTTAAGTATTTAGTTACAACAGCATACAACAGCATGATTTTCCCTTCTCCTTCTTGATGCTGGGAGCCGTGTGGACATTGTGGATTCGGAACTGTAAGCATGCAAAACTGAAAGGCAACCCTGACACACTGATGCCTTGCATCAGCGAGAAAATTCTCAGAGCTAGATCACTTGGCAATTCCTGCTTAGTTTCCTGACCCCTTGGGGGAGGAAAGAAAAGGAGCAATATGCCAAGGAAGCAAAACAAAAAAGAGTGTAGGCACAGAGCGTCCAGCAGGAGGCAAGGCGACAAAT
>Ga0126342_10008779_pt1 | contig 18104 bp, 18 predicted proteins | sample Cyp1metagenome_FD_92528 | JGI IMG/M metagenome (GOLD analysis project Ga0126342, IMG submission 92528) | Coral microbial communities from Lord Howe Island, Old Settlement Bay, Australia - Cyphastrea 1 metagenome | ecosystem: Host-associated > Invertebrates > Cnidaria > Coral ... | reverse complement strand
TATATATATATATATATATTGTATATATATATATATTGTATATATATATATACATACACACATTATGGATGAACCCCCGTGAAGGCACCGTTCCGCTCATCAACTTCCCAGGTCAGGACACCTGCGCGGTGTGTTCCTCGGGCTACCGTGTGACGGCAGATGGGAAGTGCGAGAACGCCAACATGTTGTACTGGTGCCTGGCCCTTGGATTTTTTCCGCCGGAAAGCTGGCGGCTGGGAGATTCCCAAGATGTTTTTTTTTTTTTTAACCAAGAAGAATGGATATTTATCAACACACATGCTGAACGCAGATGGGACATCTGGCTTGGAAATGAGGCAACTTCGGGGTGGGAAGCAAGCATACGGGGATTTCAAGGGAAAGTTAGCAACAAAAAAGAAGATCGTACCAACACAAAATTGGGATGTTGCAGGACTCCCAGACTTGTAACCCTTGGGTTACTACAAGAAGATGGGAGTGGCGGATCAAAACCCTGCTCAACTCCAAGTGAAATTCCCATCAGTTGATACTGGAGCAGGTTGACGAGATTGGATGTTCTTAGCCCACTTTATCTGACATTTTGGGTTGTGACCTATCCGCAAATATGACACCCCTTAGAATCATGCAGTTTTTGTTGGGGTACAACCCATCAACTTCATTGACATTGAAATCATTGAATGAAGGGATTGCTCCATGATCTTGCGCCAAATCTCCAAGCGACGACCTACGTTGGTTACCCCTCTGGTAAACTAACAGTTTGCTATGGAAAGATCCACCATTTTTCATGGGAAAATCCACTATAAATGGCCATGTTCAATAGCTATGTTAAATTACCAGAGGGTACTTTTTTGGACCATCTCCTCCTTCATAAGCCCCCTTTTCATGAAAACCGCGACTTTGGACTATACACATTTCCCAGTTACCAACCATTCTTGATGGTCAAGCACGTATTTTTGACGGTTTAACCAAAAGATCCAAAAGTTGAGCCACCACCACCATATATTTAGAACCCATTATTAAGCATTACTAAATGTTAACCACAAACATGTGCATATTTAAGATATCAGCAAGACCTCCAGGTATATCTACGCTATCCAAAATTCCCCATTCATTCATCCCTAGGACAAAGTCAACCACCAAACACCAGTGACAAGACTCATGTCGAACCATGGCCAGCAGGTCTAGAGCACCGATAGTCTTACTGGTGCTTTGTAGGGCATGGGTGAATGGTCCAATCCATGACTATTAACAGTCATCCTATTCCCCCATTCCCTACTAAGCACATGTTTGATAAGTCACCATTACATAACCATTTATTTTGTTAACCAGGGTTTAGTCTCATCCGGGGTTGACAATATCTCCCACCTTTTGATAAGCAACAATTAGAAACCATTATTGATGATTCACTCCCGATGGTTAAATGATGATTACTCACCATTTCAACTTTCCACCAATTTTATGCCTATTTTGATGGTTATAGAAGTCCCACTATTAGTGATGTCTCACCATTTGAACCTGTTCTTGAGGGTTTTCAGAGAAGTCCCAAGTTTTGGAACCCGAAGAGGGTTGATGATATTTCAGCCACCGTTCTGAAATCACCATTTTGGAACTCCATTTCCGACCATAGGAGGATGATCCGACTTAGTAAGTGGCTAGTAGAATAAGATAAAATAAGCCTAGTTAGTGTGGGCTTGTCCCATTTTATAAATGGCTTACACCGACTTACACCTTATGACTATGGTTTCGTTCACCAGTTACTAAGCCCAATAAGTTATTCTAACTTCTTATGAACTATGGTATATACCATATCAACCAGTTGCTATGATTATTAACCACATACAGCCTGATTATGGACCACATACAGTTTCTATGATTAACCACATAAAGTGATTGGTGGTTTGGATCACTTGAATTATTTTTCCATATATTGGGAATATCATTATCCCAACTGACTTTCATACTTTTCAGAGGGGTTGGTCAACCACCAACCAGTAGATGTCAATAGTACCAATAGTGATTAATCATCAATCATTATCAAACTATCACTAATAACCATTATGAACCGTCATTATGAACAGGTTAACCACCATTAACCATCATTAACCACCATTAACCACCATTAATAGTACCAATAACCATTATGAACCATCATTAACCATCATTAATGTCAACCCTGGATGAATAAACCCTTAGGCTGGTTAATTGGGGGGGTACCATTCAAGTATTGGATTATGACTATTGGAGGAGTACCCTCCTTTTTTCCATAAACCATGGTTTATTAATCCGGGGTTGACATTATATGGCTTATCCTCGCCGAACTCCCTCGCCGAAATCCACCAGGTACGCCCTCTTCGCGGTCCTGGGCCTGGTGGCTGTCTTCATCGTGGCCTGGATTGTGGACATCGCCGTGCGGCCCGTGGTGAACTCCGAGGGACTCAAGGGGGCGCTGAACGCGCGCTCGCGCTCGAAGGTGGGGATGGGATATGGGATGATGATGGGATAATGATGGGTTAAATTTTGGTATAATCCCATCAATAATATGCTATAATGATGGTATAATATGCTATAATGATGGTATAATATGCTATAATGATGGTATAGTATGCTATAATGATGGTATAATATGCTATAATGATGGTATAGTATGCTATAATGATGGTATAATGTGGTAAACATACCAAAAAACGATGGAAAGATCCACCATGGATTTCATGGCCGAATCAACTATTTAACGTCATTTTCAATAGTGCGGTGAATCATGGAATAATGAACACGTTAATGATATACCATGATTTTACCACATCAATGATGGATTAATAATGGAATGATGGTATAATGATGGTATAATGATGGTAAACCCTGGCTGTGCCAACTTCACCAGTCCGCCTAACTCGGCTTCGCCTTTCGACTTCGCGTAGCCTTGATAAATGGGAGTTGTTTATGGCAGGTTTCCCACATTAAAAAACACAGTACAGTAATTAGATGTAATTCAAAGAGTATGATATAGCCATAGTACATGGGGTTTCGTAGGGTTTAATGGGATTCAATGAAGGATTCATAGGATTTACACTCCGGCAATTAAACGTGGCTAGCTGGGAAAGAATGGGGATTTTAATGGGAAAATAATCCATAAATGAAGGTTTTCCACCGCCGTGTTTGATTACAGCAGGGTATTAACTGTATTAATCATTGAACATGACGATTTGACCATCGACTTTTTTTTCACCTGTGGATTTCATTAGTTATACCCTCTGGCAATTAATCTAACTTGACAATAGAGATTTGGCACTACGCATGTTGTTCTTACGTATTTTCCGCAAAATCCTTTCTGATTTCCAAAAAAGATTAGGGGAACTTGGGCCCATGTGCAAGCAGATTGGGGGAACTTGGCACATGTGCAAGCAGATGATCTCCTTCAAAGAAATCTTTGGAAGGGATAGAGATTTCATGTGAACTCAGCCATACTCAGCCTGTTTTCTGAAGACATTTAAACGCTTGGAAGACAAATAGGTCAATGGACGTGCTCCATTTTGAGAGGATTTTCCCGCATTCTCCACTTGCCACTTCTTGCCACGCTATCCAATCACCCTTGACTTGGGATTCATTCGCACAGGTGCGAATGCCAAAAGCCTCTGGCTCATCAGAGGGTCGGGAGCTGTATCCTTTGGATACCAACCTTCTGAAGACGCCTGTGGCAGGCGAGGGATCAGAAGATGCCTGGATTTGCACCAAACATGAAGCCTTAGCAGAATGGAGACCAGGGTGACCACAGTTTTCAGCATATGAAACCATGAAAGGTAAAGAAATGCCAACATCATGCTACGTGTGAAGATGCGCATGGTGCAGGCATTGGTGTGCAACTTCACTTCAACTTCCAGTTCTTCCTCATTGCTCCTGGGATCAACATCTATTGCTTTCAGCGGATGTTAAATCTGCCACAAACCCACTGCCTTCAAACGGATGTTTCCTAAGAAACACTAAACGCTTCGAATTCGCTCACTTCTTGACAGATTTTGAGATTTTGGAAAAGGAACATACCCACAACCTACCTCTGCTCATATCCCCATTTGGATTAGCATTGGCAAAGTTCCAATTCTTTTCTGCTGAAATCCTCAATTCTCGCCGTGATTTCCTTGTTTTTGCTCGGTTTACCTGACGCGATCCGAGGTTTTGCTGCTGAACACTTACACCATTTCCATCCATTTCCCTGGACATTACCCCATTTCTTTTGACAACTTTTGACCCAGCATTTTGTCTGCGTACATTCACCTTATTCGTGAAGCAGCGCTCAATTTTGTTGCTCAAGATCCATATTGTTTTCGCTGAAACTCCAATCCTGGGACCTTGCGAAACACCGAATCATGTGGCACCATACTGCACTGCACACACATATATATATATATGTTATATGTATATATATATATATATATGTATGTATACGTATATACACACACATGCATGTATACAATATACGCATATTTGCATATACGCATATACATACGTATATACGTACGTATACCACGTACATGTACACGTACACACACACACATATATATATATATAGATAGATAGATAGATAGATAGATAGACAGACAGACAGATAGATAGCTAGGTAGATAGATAGATAGATAGATAGATAGATGATATAGATTATATATATATAATGATAGATAGATAGATAGATAGATAGATAGATAGATAGATGGATAGATAGATAGATAGATAGATAGATAGATAGCTAGATAGCTAGCTAGCTAGCTAGATAGATAGATAGCTAGCTAGCTAGATAGATAGATAGATGATAGATGATATAGATTATATATATACACCAATGATATCCCCATTGTATGCCCATATGCTTGGTGAATTTCCCTCCGAGGTTTGGGCCCTGGCCATTGGCCTCGCCTGGTTGCTGCTAGCATTGTCCGTGGACGATGCCCTGCTCATCCTGGGAACCCGCAGGGCGAAGACGGCCCGACAGACGCTGGGCACCACGGAGCTGACGTTTTTTTTTTGGGGGAAAAATACCATCTGGTTATTTAACATAGCCATGGGAAATTGCCCATTTACAGATGACTTTCCCATTAAAAACTCCATTTATAATGGATTTTCCATAGCTATGTTAAATAACCAGATGGTATCTGGTTTTTGGGTGGACATCTATGACATCTATGACATCTATTTGTTGGGAACTCCACCAAGAAAACATGGGCTGATGCTCGCCGGGTCACCGTCGCAGCAACAATTGAGCAAGTGGCCCTGTGGTCGGTTTGGATTGCTTTCTGGGTTTTACCATCTGGTTATGACTAACATAGCCATGGTATAGATGGCCCATAGAAATAGATGGTTTACCTATTAAACATGGGGTAATGTCACTTAGACACGATTTTCCCGTTAGAAACATACCCCTGGTTATTTAACATAGCCATGGAAAATGGCCCATTTATAGATGGTTTACCTATCAAAAATGGTGATTTTCCATGGCTATGTTAGTCATAATTAGATGGCAATTCCCATGGGCTCAGTTGCCTTCGGTCCTGCGAGGAACTGCATTTTGGTGGCCTGGGGCTTCGAGACCCAGCAGCGCCTGATGTGGACCAAGATCGACTTCGTGGTGGTGGCGCCGTGACCTCGAACTGGTTTTCACATTCGGAAAAGGTGGAGATATATTGGTAAATGGGTGATGAATATGGTCGTATTTGTTTTTGCACATCACTTAAATTCACTTAACATGATCATACTTATTTAATGATGTGAATGTGTGAATAGAATTCCCTGCAAACAACATGTGTGTTTTGAAGAGGAGCACCTGAGGAGAGGGTTCTTTTGGGTGATTCAGCTATAAACTTCGATGTGAAGCAGCAAAAAGGATGCAAGCATCGAAAATTTGATGTGTCGATGCTAGCTCTAGCCTTTGGCGATGCGCCTGGAAAACAGCAAATTCATCTAAGACCAGAAGCCAGGTACCACTGAAATCCACCAATTTCAGGGCTTTAGACTCAGCTTGCAGCATTGATGGATCGCCATCTCACTGGCTTTAACTGGGTTTTTTCTGACTTGTGGTTCTGTTACTTGGGATTTCCTTTTTGAAGATAGCCCAGCACATCGAAAAAGCTGTTCGATTCAGAAATTCAGTTTTGGAGATCCGACAAAACTCCAGATGGTCCAGCTGCTCAGCTGACCTTCCCAACTCAGGCCTACATTTTGACCTTCCTCGGCTGCATTGCCTTTGGCATCCGCCAGTTGCGCATCTTTCAGAAGGTCGACATGCAGAACTCCACCCACAAGGTGTTGATGGGGTGCTGGGTGGCTTTTCTATCCATCTTGCTAGGACTTTGGAGTCAAACATGATGAAAGATGAAGATGATGCACACTTTGACTGAACATATTGCACTTCATCTTTCAAAACTTCTATGTCACAGTACTACACATATATAGCTATCAATTATATGAGATGTTGAATGATATGAACTTGAACTAATCGAGATGCAACCATTTTCTTTCTGATATTACATAACTATATCCCACGAAGTCATGATAGTTTAACAGTTTAACTATATGTTTAAGATGATAGTCATAAGCATATCATTAGCTACCCTCTGGTAAACTAACATAGCTATTGAACATGGCATAGTTATTTTAGTTTACCAGAGGGTAATGATTAACTATATCCATGAGCATCCATGATAGTTTTAACTATATATGTTTATAGCATGATATTATATAACTACCCTCTGGTTATTTAACATAGCCATGGTATATATGGCCCATAGAAATAGATGGTTTACCTATTAAACATGGGTGGGTCTTTTCATGGCTATGTTAAATAACCAGATGGTATATCATCAACCGTATTATAATAAAACCATATTAGTTAACTATATATGTTTATAGTATGAATATCATGTACCATTAACTATATATAACCATGTTTTATTAGATGTTACCCTCTGGTAAACTAACATAGCTATGGAAAATATTGGCAAATCACAATTTTTAATGGGAAACTCACTGTAAATGGGCCATTTTCAATAGCTATGTTAAATTACCAGAGGGTAACTATATCATTAGCTAATGGTTCATATCATAAAAAAATGAAGCCACCAGGACTACGCTGCCCGCATCCGCAACCTGCCCATGATGGACGGAACCGAGCCGGTGGAGGAGGAATTGAAGAAACGTGGCCGTGGCGCATGGCTTTTCCGTGGTGCTTTTGGGGAGTTCATGGGACATCTATTGGACATGGGAAAATATGGGAGATCTATGGCAAATCTATTGGGAAATGGGAGATCTATGAGAATCTATGAGAATCTATGGTGATTTCAGGAGTTTGTAGAGAATCTACATGAGAATGTTTGGAGTTTTTGTTTTTTTTTTTTCTGGCAGATCTATAATACATCTTTTGGTGACACATCACCATGGTGATGGTGGATATTTCCACTTTTAGTGCGACTAAAGTAACTAAAGCATAATCAATTCATCCGTTTTAGACGTTTATTTTGTGCGCCATATACTGGCCTCAAGCATAGACTGATCGAACTTTTCTCTCAACCTATGATGAGCATGCTGATGATGAACCCCGAAAATGCCAAAAACATGGAGATCTTGTGCCTAATTTTTGGCCCTTCCTTTTTTTTGGGGACCTACCCTTACCCTTACCCGCAGACATACAGAAGCCATGTTTTTTTTCCAGGGGATCCATCGAGGCCTAGAGGAAGCGACCGGTCAGAAGGTCGTGGGCGTGTCGGTCTGCTGGGACTTCCAGGACTATGAGGATGAACTCTTGGCACCCTGGATGGGGGATGGATGGGGGATACCCTCTGGTAAACTAACATAGCTATGGAAAATCACCATTTTTAATGGTAAAACTCACTATAAATGGCCATTTTCAATAGCTATGTAACAAATTACCAGAGGGTAGGTTGTTGAAGTGGAAAAAGATGACTGGAACAAGTCGTTTGGAACGACTGGGATTTGGTGATTTGGAGGATGGATTTTTTGGATCGATTGGTGAAAAAGAGAGGCCGATTGCCAGTCCGATTTGGATCTCGACCATGTGGCCATTGCCGCCAGAGTGGACCGACAGAGATGAGAATTTCTCCATCAACAGGTGGTTTTAATACGGTAATAATGAGAACCTTCTAGGTATGAATGTGGATTTTCCATGGTTCAGATTGCCAGATAGACGCAGATGGTAAAATCTTCAATGTCTAAATATTTACAATTCGCAGATGATCATTCAATATCATTCAAGAGGTCTAGTATGTAGCAGAGTCTAGCAACTATCGCCAGCTGAAACACCGAAAGAGGTGGGATGCCGAGACAAAATGGCTCTCTCTCCGTTAACATCTCCACTCGCCACTGAGGAGTTGATCGAGAGCAAATTGGTGGAGAAGGACGAGAAGCTTAATCCTATGCCGCTGACCACTGAAGATCAACCTGAACCCGAAAGCTGCGTGGCCCAGGGGGCCCAGGTGTTGTCAGAACAGTAAACCATGGTGGATTTTTTTTGTTGGATGAAACCACATACTTGGGACCATGGTGGGGGTGTTTCATATGAAAGATGGGATTATTGGGTGGAAAGATGGCAGTGACATATTTCTTTTTGGTTTGGAACTGCTGAAGAACAGAACTTTGGATGCGTAGATTCACCTTGAAGTAGGCAGACCAAAGATATCACTACATGAGTCTACCGGACACGTCATCCCAAGTACTATCCAATTGCTTGGTATATTTCTTCGAAATTTTCCAAATCAGGATGAATGTCTTTCACAAATAAGCACATTTTCATGCTTTTCCGATTTCGCGATATTCCTTGGTTGACATTCCGCATTTCTTCCACCCTTTCCACCTCTTCAGCCAAGGCTTCTTCGCACGCATGGAACGTTCCATGCTCGCAGCTGATGCCGAGCGAGTGGTGGCTGTGACAAAGTTGGATGGCAGGGGATCAAGACACGGGGATTATCAGATTGAAATACTATAAGAGTTATATATACTATGAAACGATGAGTATAGATATAATATATACTATCTATATGATATATCTATATAATAGTTATATGGTGTATATATATATATATCTGGGTAAATTATAACGACCTCACTGTTCTCCCTCACTGGAATCATGATTAATAAGGGAAATCATCCCCAAGTGGCCGAAGAAAGCAGGTTAGTGAAATATTATAATTTACCCAGATATATATTTCTTTTTTTCTGGTTGATGTTTTAAATATTTTGGCGGAACCATAAATCATATTAACACATACCCATTGTTGATGCCCAAATACTCATTTTTAATGGTTGCTTATGCCCCAATTCTCAAAGGTTACGGCAAGTAAAACTTGTTGATGCTTATGTCATGTATTTGTAATACTTAAACGATTAAAAGATCATGATATCAATTTGTTAGCTAAATCGCAATTTTCCATCGTAAATTAAATTCCATATTGTTAATTGTTAACTCATCATTTTTCCATGGTAAATTCAAATTACATATTTTGAACCAATTTTCCATGGTCAATTCCATATTTTGGATGGTTCAAATCACACTTTTCTATGGCATGGTTCTAATCACAATTTTCCATGGTAAATTCCATATTTAAAGGATGGTTCAAATCACTTTGCCATGGTAATCCGATTTTCCCACGGTAAAATCACCCAAAATTGTGCCGTTCTCAGGTGGCCAAGGGCGAAATGAGTGAGGAGGAGAAGGAAACGGCACGGCGGGAAGCACAGGCGCAGGCGGCGAACCCTGATGAGGAGATCGTGGAGGAGGGGACGGCTGGAGATGAGGGGATAGAAAATCTAGTAAATGTGGGACGATTTGGGATGATTTGAGATGGTTTTGGGATGATTTGAGATGGTTTTGGGATGGATTTGAGATGGTTTTGGGATGATTTGGGATGGTTTTGGGATGGTTTTGGGATGGATTTGGGATGGATTTGGGATGATTTGAGATGGTTTTGGGATGGATTTGGGATGGTTTTGGGATGATTTGAGATGGTTTTGGGATGGTTTTGGGATGGATTTGGGATGGATTTGGGATGGATTTGGGTATAGAAACACCTGCTCAACAACTAAGTTACAATCATCATCCCATATTGTAATAGTCGATATTGTATGAGAAATACTTTTAAATTGTATATAAATATAATCCATTCTCTGCAGTACGAAACCAATATGATAAACCAAGTAAATTTGTCCTAACAATAATAATAATAATCGTTCCATGAAATAATCCCACAACATAGTCCATCAAATAATCCATACTGCAGGATAATTTGGGATGTTGGTATGACCCCCTTTCATAATCTGGATTATGTGCCCTTAATAAACCTACCACAAAAGGGGGCTCGGTCATAACAAACATTTTCCCAAGTAGGGGTATACTCTCAATCATAAGCTGAATTGGGAGATGGTGTATCCATTCCATTGAGCTAATGATCTACCCTCTGGTAAACTAACATAGCTATTGAAAATGGTCATTTATAGTGAGTTTTCCCATTAAAAACGGTGATTTTCCATAGCTATGTTAAATTACCAGAGGGTATCTGTTTTTTTCTGAGTGGGGGTACGACAATTCCAGTGTAGTATCATCATGTTCTCCATTGAAGTTGCCATGGGGGACCCGAGTCTTGGACAGCAGTGTTTCAGGGCTCCGTAGTTTTAGACACCACTCCTAGATCCAGAGATTGAAACCGAACTTCATGTATTTTGATTCTTCATTCTCTATCTCCATGTATACAACATTATACACACTTGACCACTTTTGGTGTTTCGGATCCCCATTTTCCCATCATTTTCCCATCATTTTCCCATGATTTTCCCATGAGGAGTGCAAAGAGGTGGACGTGGTGGGCATCCTGAAGTCTCTGAAAACCTGCCCCGACGCCTACGCCATCTTCGAGACCGAGGCCGCACGGGACGCAGCGGTGGAGTCGGCGGGAGCCGGCGGCGTCGAGTTCAACGGCAACACGCTGAAACTCAACGCCTCACGCGGCTTGGCGCCGGGGGAGCTGGGGATAGCCGGGGATCATTTTTTGGGCCAAGAAATAAACATCGAACTATTGGGGATGGTTGATTATGATTTACATCAGTATGGTGTATTCATGTTTATTAAACAAATAAACCAACAAATAAACATCAATTATGGTGTATTCATGTTTATTAAATTGGGTTTTACCACAGTAGACGGAAAAAAAACATCTGGCCTGATTTTTACAGGAGCTCTCTTGACCGCCGGAAGAGTTGTAGGTCGGAAAGGCAGGATGATGGTGATGGTGATGACTTGTTGTCACTATTGTGACTCTAGTGATAATGATAGCAATGACATGGCATGACCAGATGACAACATAATATGATAACAACAACATATAACAAACACTCATAACAACGATTCTGCTGCATTGGATGAACATTGATGAATTTACATCCACCCTTCCCACCATCGACCACCCTTCCCACCCTTCCCATTCTCAATCGAGGTGTGGAGCCTCAGACGGTGAATTGGAAGAACTGCGCCAACACGGACATCGCGGTGAAGGCGAAGCGTGTGGTCATGGGTTTCTTCATCATGTTGGCAGGCGCCATGGGCGTGAAACGGTGGTTGGGACATGTTGGGACCATCCTGAGCTTAGCAGCCAAAAATGGGGCCCAAAAATATGGGCTTTGGAAGAGAAGTTTCTGATCGAAAAATGGCAATTTTTATCAGCTGGAGGGTTTTTTAAAGATGTGTAAACATCAAACAAAAGGGTTTCTGGTAGTGATTCCCCTGTAGAAGTCACGTGGGTGGGTGGTGTTCCAACATCATATTAAGCGGAAAACGACATGATGCTGGTGCTGGTGGCGGCGGTGATTCCACCCCATTTTCAGGCACACCCACATGCACGCCAATACATGTTTGATATGGATTATCATGTGGATATGGGTCAGCATGATCAACCCATTTTGGTATTTTTCCTGTAGCGCCCGTGAGAGGCCTTGCGTTGTGGGTCATTGCTTTCTACCTGTCACTCAGATGCAATCCTTCAGTGATTCGTGTGCCATACCTGTGGAGAGCATTGGAATTATCATGGTAATCGCATCCCCCAAAATACGAAACGCCCCACTAAAGGGCCGGAACATGATTAGATTCAGTACTAAACCAGGGTATTTGCAGGTATGTTTAACACTAGAAAGACAACCCACTATTCATTGCCCAAATTAACCATGCAATATTCTTGACTATTGTTTCTTCCAGACTCCCATGGACAATCAAATCCACTTTCCGTTCTCAGGTAGTGTGGCCTCAGACAACAAACAACACGCAAGGTTGTCATTGAACCCCCGCGGTCATCTAAGAGTGTTTTGGTGTTCCGCTTCAAAAGTTAATCATTTGGGGTTGTCTGAAGACAGGGTACTCCCAAATTTGAGGGTTAGTCATCGCATTTTCCACAGTTTTAGACATACCATTTGGACATGGTGTGTCTTTTTCTGCAGTTCGCCAAGACTGAACCCCCGCCGAGCCCGGAGGCATCGTTTTAGCGAAACTGTAAAGCTCAGCAGATAGCAGATCCAAGGCCATATGCTTGGTTCACCTTGACCTTCAACTATTCCTATGGTCAGGACAGATCAGAACTGGTTTTTGTTGGTCTGAAGTGGTTGGCAAGTTGTGTGTTGTATGCACATGTAGGAGTTGGGATGTGACTAACGTGTAATCAGAGGAGAATTCTCAATTTTTGGCGGTTAAGACCAAATCTTTGGTGCTTAAATCTGGAATGTTTGTTAATCCAATTCCCATGTGGTGCTAAGACTAGTGTGGTTTCTACTATCAGACGGGACTCTCGTAATTTTAGAGATTTCCGAAGAATTGGTAAGCCCAACATCAAAATCCTGAAGCTTGGGACAATTTACAGCACACCCCTATATAGATTTACAATATTTACATCTCAATTTCCATCGCTTCACCAGTTTCCCTGAGATTTCCGTAGCCAGGAGCCAGGCTTCGTGGCGGGCATGACCTTCTCGATGGTCGTCGTCGCCGGCAACGCCTTGATGTACCTGGTCTGTTCAGAGGTGGCGGATCGCACCAGGTTCATCTACGTGGACGACCGCGAGGTGAGTCCGGTGGGAGGAGGTGGATGGGGGTTGGAGGGTTAGCTTAGGCAGAAGAGATCGACATAGATGATATAGATATATACAGATACTATCCTATCCATTCCTATCCTATGCCTATACAATTCTATATGCTGATATCTTTAAACGGGTGTGGGATAGGATAGTGACGGGTTAGGAAGGTGGTTTTTTTGTTCGATCAGAGGGATACCACCGCCTCCATGGCCTTGCAGATGTCTCCAGAGAGGCTCATATCAGGCAGTGTTTTCAGCCAGTTCCGTTGGTGTATCTTGATCGATTTTGTAAATAACTCCTCCGAATTGGTACCCTCTGGTAAACTAACATAACTATGGAAAATCACCATTTTCAATGGGAAAATCCACTATAAATGGTGATTTTCAATAGCTATGTTAAATTACCAGAGGGTAGATCAATTCCAACATGTGTCTGGCCTCCTCAATCGGACAGTTGGTAAGTGACAAATCATCCAATGTAAAACTGTCTCAAGATGTCTCAAGACTCACTGCAATGTTTTCGGCACCTCAAAGTCTAGACTTCCAAGCTGTGCCGGAGGTGTGCTACATGCTGCTCTACTGCTTCGCCTGTGTCTTCAACGTGGCCCTGGATCTGATCACGACCTACATGGTGGCCTATCGCATCAACGTGGGCTTGCGCATGAAGACCTACGATGGCGGGGGGGATGAAATCAGGGATCCAACGACCTCGACTTGGGATGTGCATCCACTGGGGGGAAGCTATTTATTCATCTAATGGGGATGACAGTTGGGATGCTTGATATCAGTTGATGAAAATAATCATTAGATTTAATACCTTCCATGAAAATCCAACTCTATTGGGGATGACCATGATGACGCACTCCCAAGTTGGACGGCTTTTCCCTGTGGGAAAACGCATCGGATCGGGTGGTTCTTCACCGTTGCAGGCACCTTGCTTGAGAATCTGCAGCAGTTCAGTGATACCTTCGAATCCTACGCCATGCAGCGCAGCTGGTCTGAAATTGCTGGGGAAAAACAGCGAAATCCACAGGTTCAACACGGTTCAACACCTCAGTTTCCACGATAGTTTCACTCTTTTTTTGTCACCATGAATTTGGGTATTGTGAAATTTAAGACACACCCAACTGGAGAAACTTTGGGGATAAGAAAATTCCAATCACTTTGGGATTCTTTTCAGACCCAAGGTACCTTGGCCAACAATTTGTATGCCTACGCCTTCCCGGCCACTTTTTTGATTCCCTTCTTGATCGAACCCGTGGCCACCATCTATGCACCTTGGATCCCGGCTCCCCAAGCTTTCTGAATTGAATGTTGTACCCTCTGGTAATGACTAACAGTTTGCTATTGAACATGGCCATTTATAGTGGATTTACCCATTGAACATGGTGATTTTACATAGTTATGTAACAGTTTACCAGAGGGTAGCGTGGGTGAAAGGAACCACTTCGTGAACAAACGCCCCAGATTTTTGTGGCTAACAAGCCCGCACAATGGTGATGACACATGGCCCATGAGCCTATGTTGAAATAGGGGACTCCTTAGGGGACCCCTACAAAACAGGATTTCCTGCTCATGAAAGGATGCAGTACCACTTTGTGTATTTCTGACGGGCTCAATTTTATTTGAAGCGATGTAGACTGTAGACTCTTCTGTGAGCTCCAGCCCCATTTTGTTGAGGATGTTCGGATAATAATTCCTGCAGGTTGTATTCGTACCTTCCTCTTCCTTTTAATGCATTAATATTTCCTTCGTTGTTTTTTCACTTATTCAACTCACAATCTTGTTGACACCTTAATCCTTTTGCTGCTTTCCTCCCCCAACCCCTTCAGGTCCACTTGAAGAATCATCCCACTTAGCAGCCTAAAATCTGTTGCTCATCATTTTCCCTCTCAAAAAATGCCTTGATTTTGGGTGCCCATCCTCCATTACAAGACGCACCCAGGCTCCCTACAAGATGATGATGGCCATCGTCCGAACGCAGCCCAGCATGAAGGGCTTCATGGCGGAGAGGCTGCTGGGATCCCTGGTCTTCGATCTGTCGCGCTATGCAGATCTGATGCTGGACGTGATGATTGCGGTGCTGATCTTCTTCTTCCCAGGTGGACATTGAAGAAAATGGAAGGGTGAGGTGACCAAAAAAGGGAGGACTGAGGAAAGGATGGTAGATTCAGATATGAGTGGTGGTATAGTATATAATAGATATGCGCTGATATGTGTATGTTCAGATATGTGTAATTCTGCAAGAACCCAAACAAAGGCCCATGCATCCACATTGGCTTCCGGGGTTGCTTTTTAAAGGTGGCTACAACATCCAGATGTTCGTGGGACTGGCTGGATCCCACGTCTACATCTACTTCTTCGACCACTACCGCGTCTTGCGATCCATCCAGAGCTGCAACTACGCGGACAAGATGGTGGATTGGTGGACTCAATGGCTGATGTGCATCCCCTGCGGTTTCATGTTGGCCTGCGTTGTCTTCAAGGTGGGGCAGATTCGGTGTATTCCATGATTGCGGTTAACAATGATTAACATACAGACTGTAAAAAAGATGTTAACCATGAGATTCCATAGAACCGATGTATAATACTATTCAATTGATACATGCTATTCAATGATTATTGCGATTAACAATGTATAATAGAACAGTATCAAGATACATCTCCAGGTCCCAACAATTGTGTTGCTAAAGCCCAGGTTTCCTGCAACGCAAAAAAAAGCCTCCAAGGCCAACTGCCAGCCGGGCTACTTCTGCGTGGACGGCAACACCACGGTGGCGGGATGTGCCGTGGCCTTCTTTGCGCACATCATTCTGCACACCCTGGCGCTGAAGTTCGTGGTGCCAATCTTCGGATTGCAAGGTACCGGAAGAAGTTTGGGTCAGAGTTTGTTCAAAAACTATCTGTTGGTGATTGTAATTGTAAGGATTCATCAATACCTTGTGGCTAGCTGGCGAGTATGAGGGGATATACTACACCCTTTAAATACTGGGGGTTATCCTAATCCATTAATTAGGGTTTTTGACATTGCTCAGATGTGGGTGGCAACATTAATTGGGAGTGGAAACAACCATCAGTAAGCACATATCTTTTATACAAAAAGGGGATCGAAACCCACAAGGATGGAGCATTTATCAAGAAGCTGGGATTTGCATAATATATAAATCAATATTATGAATTAGAATTAAGCCAGCAACAGATATCCCAACAAGGGATTTTTATATATTTCATAAGCCATAACAGAGAGGTGAAAAACATGCCCCAACATTGAGGTGAAAAATCAGCCACAGATTGACTGGCCGACAAAATGGTGAAGAAATCCAAAGCAAAGTCAGAATCTACGGCGCTATGTTAAGCCAGCATCACTGAAGCCTTGCTGAGGGTACCATTTCTAAGTTAACATAATAAGCTTACATGATTTAACACCTGGTTGGTGGTTTCGAATATGTCTTGCTTTCAAGCCTAGAAATTTGGGGATGATGCCAACTGTCTTTTCTATTTTGAGGGGGCTGGCTGCCACCAGCTAGCTGACATCAAGCCATCTCCAGATGAGTTTGTCATGGTTCGGAAGCGTTCGAGGCCCTTTTTAACTTTTTGTTCCCGACGTTTTCGGCTGCAACTTGGGGGCACATCCGCAGGCGAATCACCAACACCTACCAAGACTGCTCCAAACGCATTGCCTGCAGCTGGTTCTCAGCCAATCCGGTCTACTGCCTGCGCTCGCAGTACATCTACAAGCACAGCCCTCCTTGCCTCTTCTGCATCCCCGGCAAGGAGCATTTGATTGAGGTGAATGAGGACATTGGGCTGTACTTCAACGACTGTGCCGCGAAGGATGGGCGGGAAGTGAGTGGGATTTTTGTACGTATATCTCTCTAAGTACATATATAACATATATATCTATAATTATACATACATACATACATACATGCATACATACATTCATACATTCATACATTCATTCATTCATTCATTCATACATACATACATACATACATACATATTTACATATTTACGTATATTTACATTGCATGTATCTCTGAGTCTCCGGAACCCCCGGCCCCTAGACTCCCTGAGATTGGATGCTAGAAACAGTGAATATGAAAAACACATAAAGACATTTGTTGGTCAAAGTTTCAATCCCTGGCCCCACATGGGCAGTGTCACATTGTCACTTGATCCGCTCTGAGCGTCTAGCGGCAGCCAGTGCAGTCAAACTCTTGCTCTAGCAGGTGGTTAGGAGGGAGCGATTGGGAGCTTTTAGGGTATCCATATGCAATATGTGATAATATATTGGGGTATGCCCTATTTACAAATTTGCAGCCAGTTGGAGCTACAATCAGAGTTTCCCAACCAGAATTTTCGACCGTGATGTTTGTCCCTACCTTAAAAGGCGCCGCCCAATGACGAACTTTTCACCAGGAGGAAGACTACGATGCGCCTCATGTGGATGTGGATGCTGTGAAGGCCAACCTCAAGGCCCCCTTGCCGTGGTGATCACGTGGGGAAATTGGAGCTACGGATGAAAACATCAGCTGATGTGAAAGTGAATGATGAAGAATTGATGTGATATATATATATAAAGTGATATGAACTTTAAACATGTTCTATTTTGGTGTAAAGATGGAATATTTAAGATATATTTAAGAGAGACCATGTTTTATATTGCATACTGTAAGCACAGATGATGGAAAAAAAATCTTTCGAGCTCCTGTTTCGCATCCCAACTGGGGGCCGGTTCAGCTGTGAAGCGCTGGAGTCACCAAGGTATTGTTCCAGGCTCCATACAGATTTCAATATCTTTCCATTCCCTGTGTATACGACTATTACCAGATACCACAGATACCAGAACAAACGAATAGATTGAATAGACTATATAATTACACTGAGATGCTAATTATTACAGTCAGTGCCAGAATTATAGAACGGAGCCAGGAGGACAAAAGTACGGTAAAATACCGTACCTTTGTCCTCCTCCGGGTTCCGATTCGGAGCGGAGTC
>Ga0126342_10008778_pt1 | contig 18104 bp, 12 predicted proteins | sample Cyp1metagenome_FD_92528 | JGI IMG/M metagenome (GOLD analysis project Ga0126342, IMG submission 92528) | Coral microbial communities from Lord Howe Island, Old Settlement Bay, Australia - Cyphastrea 1 metagenome | ecosystem: Host-associated > Invertebrates > Cnidaria > Coral ... | reverse complement strand
ATATATATATATAAATATGATAAATAACGACAAAAACATCGACCCACCAAACCGATCGTTATTTTTCAAGTTCACCCCGTTTCCCTTTCCACACACGAGAAACATACGTTTCCCTTGAAGTTCACATGGTCTAAAAAATTGAAATCTGCAGTTCATGAGTTGTTTTTCCCCCGATGTTGCACCTCCCCAGCCCCAGCCCGCGCTTTCACAACCAGGGTGCCAAGTAAAGGGCTCGTTTGGTGCAGCCGTAAATTCCAAGGAACTTCTCTGTCCAACTAACAGTCGGAGCTTTCCTGGGGAATCTCCAGCGAGTTCGGATCATCATTATCTCCATTGAACTTACCACCCTTTTTTAGGTACGTCCCCTGGACCCAGATTGGAAGAATCTTTTTGGGTCCACCATTGTTGGTCTTAAAAAAAAAAACCTGTGGTTGGTAGTTGGAAGTTGAACCAACCAGTGCTCAATATGGCTCCATCCCCGCGATTACTGATGGCATCCCAATTATTGCAACATTACATCCCGGAAACTGGGTCCATGTTAAAACATATTTTCCATGCATTCAAGTGTTCTCCAAAGACATTTTACAGGTTCCCATTTGAACATGGCTCCAGTGAAGTGGTTGTACACACCTCGCATTTTTATCATCCATCCCATTGCCTGTTTTATATATCCACTATGATTCTTATATCCTATAGGCTCATATCCCATTCACAACGGTCCAGTCCTATCCCACAAAAAAAAAAAACATCCAGTTAAATTCATGGTGAAATTCAACTAACACCCATTAAATCCTATTGGTCCTATGTCATTCTATGACCCACACTTGGTAGATCCACCATGATTTCTGAATGATAGATATCTTTATGTTTATCCCTAGAAATCACCCTATAAATCCCATGAAATCCTCATTTTTCTTGAGAAAATCACCTCTTTCCTACAGGACGGGCCCCCCAGTTATAAGTTGGTTTATAAAACCCATTAACCATAGTTATCTAGTTCGTTATATCTACCATAAATCATAGAATTCAGCGACTTAAAAACTAACTGAACGCTACCCAACGGGGGCCCCCATCCTGTATGGTTTCCTATGGTTCCTAAAATCAGCTACAGTATAAATCCCATCAACTCCCCATTTTTGTTGGTGAAATCACCATTTTCCGATGGGTTTCCCATGGTTTCCCACAGCCTACCCCCAGGTACCAAGCGTCTTCACCGGCATCGACGCCGCCATGGCCGGGTTCCAGCGTGTCACCTTGGGCCGTCGCGCACGGCTCCGGCGCAACCAGCTGCGGGCGCGGCCCAGGGAGCCGAACGCTAAGAGGCCGCCGGAGACCTCGAAGACGTTGGAAGGCTTGGTGAAAAATGGGACAGTTCCCCTATAAAAAATGGGGAAAACATCGGAAAACCCATGGGAAAACTATGGGAAAATTGTAGGAGAAGTCTGGAAAAAGTGTGGGATGGTGATGGGAACTTAAGGAAGCCCATACAAAAACACGGGAAAATGGTGGGAAAATCATGGGATCATCCACTAGACATGGAAGGTTTCTGGGAAACATATAGGAAAATGATGGGATGATTATGGGAACTAAAGGAAAATATGGTTCATAATGGGCTAATTTTGGCTTAACAATGGGTTAAATAATGGGTAATGGGATAATTAATGGGATATCCTCTGGTGTCATCAAACGTGGCAATCGAAAATCCAGAAGAAATGGAGGCGTCGAGCTGGGAAAATCATCAATGGTGGATCTGTAAAACTTGGAAGATTTTGAGGTGATTGATTGATGCTGAACATGTCATGATTTTGGGCTTCCAGCTTCCAACATAGAACATAGAACATACAACTGGCCTGCTTCATCGCGACAACGCGCGCAGCCATAGCATCCCCAGTGCGAACAAAGTGATGCCAAGCCTCACAGGATTAACTTGAATCGTCATTCAAACAAGAATCAGGCCTGAAAAAGAGCATCTTCTCGACTCAGCCGATATCGTCTTTGAAACAGACGGATCGCCTTGTTCACCTGACACGAGCACATTCTCGCCAGCAGCCACTGAAGACTACCCAAGGCTGCGCATAGTTGCTTGTGCTCATGCTTCTCCAACACTGCATCGACATCTGACTGGAAATCCTCCCTTTGTTCAAGTCTCATCTTCATAATCGTCAGGGACCAGTCACAAGCAATTGCACATCCAAATATCCCCTGAATTCATAAACAATGTCCAGTCCCCCTGGGAGAGTTACCTGGTTGATACTTGTGGATTTAAAGCAAACTATTGGCTTTACCACTTTGCTTCATCATTTGACTGAATTTTCTATATTGCATGTTGCAATCAAGCATGATGGATACCCCATCCACCTAGAGTTATAATCATCCAAAACCCAACATTCAACCTAGTCATAAACAACCTTAGATGATTAAACTTGTGAAATTATCCAAGAACAGTTTTATATCTATTCAAGTCTTGTAAACATGAAAAGCAACTAACCAATGATTCGAGCTATGTATCATATCCCACTATGTATATATATATATATACACATATATAATTATATGAATATAAATATGTATGTGTGTATGCATGTATATATAAATGATATTCATCATGAAGGGCTGCCCAGCTACCAACCATTTCTGCTGGCTGTTCCGCGCTTGCGCTGCCGTCCGCACCGCTGTGATGCGCCCCGCCGCTGGATCCGGTCCGGCGCGGAGGGGCGCGGAGGAGGATGGGACGGCGCGGAGAGGGAGCTCCATGGCGTTGGATAAGCACACCAAAAAAATGTCCGAAAATGATATATATATACATATATATATATATATATCACAGCTTTTTAGTGGGTTAACATCCTTTAAGCATCTTTGTGGGGGTTATAGTGGGATATGGATCTATGGACGGATATAGATGTTTTTCTGTTGCCAATGTTGGCATGTATGGATGGAAATCTAAGATATGTTGAATGTTACATGTACAAATATGACGATATACGGCTAGGTCATGTTGTTTTTGTTTCCTGCCAATCATGGGCCTGAAATCCCGGGTTGACTGTTGCCTGTGACATTCCCATCATTGTTGAGTGAATCCCATCAGTCCAGGTTGTCTTTCCATGACCGGCAATCTGCGCAACATTGGCAATTTGTCTCAGCCAGGTATCAATTGGTTTTTGTGAAGGCCAGGACTTATCATTTCCTGTATTTTCCTGTGTCATATTCCAACATCATGACTGCTGCATCTGAGATTCATGACTTGTGCCAGCCAAAAAGCTCCGTTGTTGGTCAACGGGTGGTCCACTGATCAGCTGGAGATCCAAAGATTTCTCCAAAGTGCTGCTCCGTTGCCCTACTATAATCCTTGCAAACAAACTGGACAAAAGGCGGTCAAACTTAGCGAACCTGCCAGATTTCGTTGCTGGAAGTCCATGTTACCCAAAAGCCATCGGACCAGCTCGGACCAGCTGGTCATGAATGGCAAAATCACCCCAAGAGTGTCTCCTCCAGCAATCGCTTGTACATGTAGTTCTCCACTAACCACCATGGCGCCGTATGCCATCCCTCACCTAGGTGACACGGCGCATTTGACTCTCCGCGTGTGATGAGTTTGACTCAGTTTGACCGGGCCAACGAATTGCGGTTGGTGGATGTTAAAGAGAACCCTCCAGTCCAGTATGTTTGTTTCTCTTTTCAATGGATTTGTTTAAGGGAAATTTTACAGGAAAACCCCTTATTTCATGGGAAAAATGATGATTTCTTGTAGATTTCCCTTAAACTAATCCATTGATCTTCGGGTTTGAGCAGCCACTATCCAAGATTCTACAGAATCAATTTCTGCTGCGTCAACTTGACCATTTCGAGTCGGTATGCCTTAAATCCATCTGTGCAGACCTTAAAACTGTGTGGAAAAGAAGATCCCCCAGTACTTTGGGCTACAACTGTGCCTCCAAGTAGCCTCTTTCAATAAATTCCGACAAATGCGGATTCCTCAGCAGCAGGGTAGCTATCTGGGAACTGGCTAGTGATTCATCTTCCCCAACGTCCCAAAAATGGAGAACTTTCAGACCTTTGGGGCAGTCCACATACATATAATACATCTACCATATTCTACCATCATCTTCGCATCTTTTCTGAAGGTCTGGGAACTTAAACCTAACCCTCAGAAAATCCAGCCCTATCGCGTGGTTGGGAAACTCTTCGCTCCAAAAGGCTCACCATGGCTAGTACATGGATACCCCAAACGTTCAGCTCCCCGCTCTCTCCGTGCACCACTGGATAGATATTAAAAAAATGCAAACGGTTAGATACTTAGATTCATATCATCTCATGTCAAAGTTATGTATGATATAGTATTTATAATATATATATATATATATAATTATGTATATAATTAATGATATATATAATTGTATATCAATATGTATATATATATATATAATTATAGATATAAAATGATATAAATATCCCTATTTTAACACCATCAATCTCATTAATCATTAAGTGATATCCCAGCTTCCACGAGTCAGCGCCCACTCTGGAGCTGCTGCTCTGCAGCAGTTTCAGCTGCGCATCGCTTCGCATCTCCTGTGGGAAATCTCCATGAAACACTACAGACTTAATGGGAATTTAATGGGATCAACCAGAAACCACTATTGCTATCCATTCAATGGATGATTCTTGACTATGTACATCTATGTACCATGAAACAGGGATTTAATGGGATCCAATAGTGTTTAATGGTGTTTCATGTATAATGAGATATAATGAGATATATCCAGCTACAAGGCGAGGCCACCCCAGCAATGTTTCTTGGTTGATAAACCCATCAGGGGCCCTCACCTTGGAGTCAGGAAATCTCCATGAAAAATGGATCGAATGGGAAATATGGGAAAATATGATAACATCCTCGAGTATAATTGGCATTTGAATTGGTAAACCATTGAACTAAATTCAAAATGCGGGACTTTTCCAGCAAGCCATAATTTGATTGGGTTTGCATAAGATGGGATGGGGATATTCATAGGGATTATCATGGGTTGACAACGCATTCATTGAGGTTGCATCTTCATATGTGCACGCTCGAGTCTCTTGACATTATATTTCCATTCATCACCCATAAAAAAGAATCAGCCCCTGGAAGATTGGAGGTTTTCCACCATTGACTGTGGTTCGTTTACCCTCCGTGTCAATCGCTTAACACCGATTCTTGATCTTTTAACCCACTTCCTAAGCTTTATCCCCATTTCAATTATTCCTCAGTATTTTCCATGATTTCCCATTAAACATCACCATTAAATCACGATTACAGTCAATCACCATTATACATTATATCACCGTTAAATCACTATGCCATCACCATTAAATTACCATTAAAATCAACATCATACATTACATCACCTTTCAACCACCACTGAATCACCATTCAATCACCCTGATACATTATATCATCATTATTATCATACATTAAATGAAATATTATGCATTATACATTATTATACATTGATATACATTAAATTACTATGAAAACCCATTAAATCACCATTAAATCACCATCAAATTCACCAGATTGTCTCCTCTTGAAGTCTCTTCACTCCCTCCAGCACCGGAGGGATTTTGAAGTCGCTGGGCATCTTCAAAAGCACCGAATCCTCGGGTCGTTGCAAGGACACATGCAGTAGACATTGTAGTGGCGTGGCTCTTGCTCGGTGATGAGTTTATATTTCATTGATGGTAACTCCGCAGTTTCCCCTGCGTTTGTTCAGGGCTTGGTACCCTTTGATTCAGGGCTTCTCACACAGAAATTCACCCATCAAAACTCATGGTTAAAGCCAGAAAAATCCAGGTTTGAGTCACCAAACATGGAGCTGACTAAATCAACCAACAGACATATTTTTGATGCTGAAAAACATGAGGATATGTTGAACAGGATCAGTGGCACTTTGATTTTCCTGGATTTATAGATGGCTTTCACTATTGAAGTTCTGAGAGATCTGAAAAGAGAGAACTCGCCACGGCCACACAGTGGACGGCAGCACTTTTTGGTAAAATTATGGTTCCAATAGCCTTCATCGTCAAACGTGGCTGGGAAATCCTCGCACTAAATGGATGTTTATAGCTGGGACAATCATCGAATGTTGTTGAAACAATGCCATTTGCACCATCCCCCACTCATCAACATAAATAGGTGGTATAAACCCTTCCCAGTCATGGGTGGTTTATGGCATTGTTTTGACCGCATTATAAAATTTTGGTTTTGGAAAATTTGCCGCGTTGGATTGCTGGAGGGTGCCTCCTTACTTCAGTGCCTGCCCACATCTTCAAAGATCGAAGTGGATGGATTACATCATGAAAATTACACCAACTGGCATCGAATTCTCCCTATACAAGCTCGGTCATCCCACTATATCCCCATTCCAAAGCCATGATGTATCCAGATCCAGAGTGGAAAACTCACAGGTCGAAAAACCCATACATAACCGTCCAATTAGAGGCGTTCCACCATTGCTTTTTGTTTTACACCCATGCTTGTTGAGGCTTAAACCCCCCATTCTTGAGGCTTGAACCACACTTTCTGAGCTATATCCCATTATATCTCCTCCTTTTTCCCCTTATCTCCCTATTATATCCCATTACATCAAATTTCTACTGCATCATATATCCGCTTAAAAAAAAACACATGATTTCACTGTACCATTCTTCAACCACAAGTTTTCTCATCCTTAAAAGGTCAACAACCCCTGAATCAGCCATAAGTTTCCACGCAGTCATTTTCCGCACGTCCTTCCCATGAATTTCCAAGGGACTAAGATCTTGGGCATCCTCTTTGTGATGGTATCCCTGGTGAAGATCTCTTCCGGTGCGGCCTCCGGCCGCAAGCCTCGATGCCGCGGTAAGGTGGCTTTTAATGATCCATAACCTATATAGAATGCATATAGAATTCATGTAGAATTAGGAATATTGATGAATATTCCATATGTATGATAATTATGTATATATATATATATATGTGGATTATCTGATGGTTACCATGCCATTTGGCAAATAGGTTACATCCCTGGTTATACGTGTGACAAGTAGGGTTAAGCACTTCTAACTGGAGTCAACTGGCTCACTGGCTAAGTAGAATGAACAATTTAGACATTATCCACTTACTAAGTGGGATGCACGTCCATGCATTGAGTGATGATGTTAGGATACGTTGTCATGAAACTAGGAAAACCAAGGAAACCATGAAAATGCATGGGACCTTCAACATTAATCCGTATCATATTATATAGTACATATAGTATATAGTCTATCAATGTTAATCGAAGTCGTGAAAAACATCTGCAACACATACCATGATACACAGCTTTACCCCGACACCTGGTGATCTGTGCTGTAAATTTATCACCTTCTATGGGGCTTTGGCCAACCAATCAGTGATGTTTTGTCCTGAAACACAAAGGGGGAACGACAGGGTCCCAAAATTTTCCAAACAAAGGGGGGCCTCAAACTCCAGTTGTTGAGCATTTCATATTTAATGGTTAAGCTTCTGTTTGCGACGCTTTGCGTTTCATTTTTTGGGGACAAACCTGTTTGCGCAGTATATCCCTATTGGTGGTTGAAGCGTTACAAATGATGGTTAAATCATCGTACTCAACCATTATACACCACTATATACACTATATAATCCCCAAAAAGATAGAAGAGTGCTTCCAGGATGTTCCAAATGATGTTTTCCCGATCTTTTCCAGGTTTCCAACTTTCCTATCACCTGGAGTTGCTATATATCACATGGTGAATCTTAGATACCTGCAAAAAAAAAAAACTAGCTGGGCAGTACATTTTACGATTAGCAAAAAAATAAGTTGTACCAAACTATACCAAAGTATCTAACCAACCAGCTACTCCAGATCATCCACATTGGAACATGTTTCACCAGCGCCAGTTCTAGTGGCCATCGGTGGCTCGCAAAGGCTCAGGCAGATCCGAGCCTTAGTTCGCCAGTGAGACGAGCGATTTTTTCATCATCCACGGTGCATGGCGATTTTCCTAGATTTTCTCTGGTAAACCAACAGTTTGCTATGGAAAACCATCATTTTTTATGGGTAAATCAACGAACTACATGGTCATTTTCAATAGCAAACTGTAAAAGTCTACTAGAGGGTACCATTTAAGATCACGAAGCGACACCAGTTTCACCAACATGAATAACATGATTTATGATATGATTTATCAATAGTTACATCACCAATGGTCCTTAGAGAACCCCATAATTCATGAAGATAAGAGGACACCAAACGTTTTTGAGCTGTTCGGGTCCGCAAACGTGGATATATGAGCCAGGAACTGGGCATAGGCATCCCATAACATAACGTGAATCTTAGATAGCCTGCAACAAATGTCTAAGGTTTTTCCTAGATGGGAATCTTTCCATAAAATAGGTATACCCATAACATCATAATAGTGAATTATTATATAGTGAATCTTCCCAGGAAACAGATGGTTAAGCCTTTCATATCTCTGAGTAAAACCATCCAGGCTTCGGGAGAACAGGCTTCGGTCGTGATTAAATTTACCCAGATAGTCACGTTAGATCACCATTATAGTCACATTAATCACTATTATATGCCATTTTCATCCGTTATCAGCCATTATCAACCATTATCAAATAGGTATAACAGGTATAATAGGCCTATAAATAAGGTTCCATATAATATTTATTATATCATATCAACCTAGGTGATCCTAGGTGTATATATATATATATATATATATATACACGTATATTTATAATCTATATAAAGATCTCTAACGCCCAATGGATTCATGACTAGATGACCATCCCCCAGGGAAAACCGTGGCGAACTCGCTCGCTTCATCCTGGCGAGTTCACCCTGGTGATTTCACGATGATCGTAGGCGATTCATCCATTGAAATAACGAGGGTGTACTAACCTACTTACGATTCGTGGGATAAGTCACCATGATACGACTTTTTCTATGGTTTTGCTTGGTCCTATCCTGAACTCATCCAGTTTGACTGGTTGAATCCCTATGTTTATTGCTAAACTATCATTTCTTCTTGGCATTTTCTGCCAAACGATGCAAAACAATCGCCCTTTTCATATCAACAACCTCGTTCCGCTGCTTCAAATCCTGATTTTTCGTCTTAAAACGCTTCATTGTTGATGTTGATGTTTGATGTTTAAGGCCCATCGATGGCTAGATATGGATTAATTATATATATATAATATTATCTATATATATATATGTGGAATATGAATATCCCTACATATATATATATATATATCATATATTTATATTTATATATATATATACATGGGATTATATGGGTCATATCTAGATTATCAACCATTTACTATGTGGGATGCACGTCCAAGCAGGCCAAGTCTCCAGCCATCGGCCGTTGCCACGCCATGGCAACGTAACGCTGCGCACCGAAGCGTCGGCCGACGGGAGCACGTGGAGGACGTGCACGGCACGCAGCAAGGGGGAGCAGCGTGGCGCAGGCGGCCAGGGGAACACCTTGACCTGAGCAAAGGTGATGGCAGTGGGAAATCTAGGAATAGCATTTATATATATATAGATACATACATACATATATATATATATACACCCCAATAGCATATATCTATATATAGATATCTATAGTCCATAATCTATGATTAAATGGGGTATACCACTTCGATGTCACGGTGGTGTTTGGCATCTGGCAAGCCAGGTAAGCCTCACATCATCGCCGGTGTGCCACGTTGGATTGGCAGTGATTCAATCTGGGTGAAATACGGAGATAGCTTTCAAATATGTAAGGTTTTATATACCACTGATGGGAACCAGGCGGTTTACCCCATGAACTTGCTTAAACCTTCATCATCCCTATGCAACTCCCATGGCCTTCATATCTTTTGGCCAAGGCTATCCTTACAATGTGGTGCCCCACAAATAGGTAAGTTGATTTGTAAGTAATTGGACTAATTAGGTTTATGGTAGATATATGATATATATATACATACATATAGATATATGATATATATATATATATACATACATGATATATATATATGTATGTATGATATATATATATATATACATATATATATCATATGTATATAATATATAGATAGACATATAGGTATTGTATTGGGTTGATAAACCAACTAACATAATTGAGGGGCACCATATCCCATCTATATCCCTATAAATATACTTATTTTGTTGCTTCACCCCGCATAAATTGGCTGCTTAACCCCCATAGTGGGGGTTTCCTAAAATGGAGGTAACCCTAAATCATCCATTCAATTTCACGATTTTCCATTATAAACAAACCATTCTGGGGATACCCCATTTATGGAAACCACCATATGAGAGACATATTATCATGAATATGGGATGATAATGGGATAATCATGGGCTAATGATGGGATATAATGTCCTTTTGTTGTTGCTTAGCTGGTTAACCCCCATATGGTGGTTTCCTAAAATCGGGGTACCCCAAATCGTTCAAGTAATGGATGACAATTTTAGTACTGAAAGCTATGGTGACTTGGGGATCCCCCTTTTTAGGAAATTTCCGGATCTTCCCCAATAGATAGAGGTTTCCTAAAATGGGGGTACCCCTAAATCATCCATTTTAATAGGCTTTTCCATTATAAACCATCCCTGGTTGGTGGTTTGAACCCCTTCTGAAAAATATGAAAGTCAGTTGGGATGATTCTTCCCAATAAATGGGTCATAAAAGCCATGTTCCAGTCACCACCAACCAGATCCATTTTGGGGTACCCCCATGACTATGGAATCCCCCATATGGCCACATTTCCCATTGTCTTCCAGCGACCGGCCGCCGCACGCCACGGTGCTGCCCCCTGCCGCCGCGGCGGCGCGGAGCTGTCAAGGAGCGCGGAGCACGCAGAGCACGCGGAGCTTGGTGCGACCGGCAGTAGTGACTTGGACATTGCAACAGCTACGGTGCTATGACTTGTCAACAAAAATGTAAGTTAATGGTCAACCATAGGAAAACAATAGGACAACCATAGGAAAATGGTGATTTAACCACTAGAAATGGCGAGTTAATGGTGATAAAGATGGTGATTTAATGGTTCAGAATGGTTAACATTGGCTTAAAGATTGTGATTTACCAGCGAAAATGCTGATTTAGTGGTGATGAAAAATTGTGATTCAATGGGAATTCAATGGTGACTTTTTATGGATATCTGGTATAAATGTTATAAATGGTATAACTGTTATGAATGTCTACCCTCTGGTAATTTAACAGTTTGCTATTGAGAATGGCACATTTGTAGTTGGTTGACATTGCTTTACCTATTAAAGATGGTGATTTTCCATAGCTATGTTTAAGTACCAGAGGGTACCAGCAAAAATGGTGATTTCATGGATATCTGGTGGAATTTCTGACGACCAAAATCATCTGGAAACCAAGATATGAAGATTTGCAGATCTGGTGGCTGAGCCACCCATCTGAAAAATAGGAAAGTCGATTTGGATCATGCTGAGTATGGTTGAACATAAAACACATGTTTGAACCCGCCACGAACCAGATTTACTATGCTAACTTCACGCAACTTTAGTTGGATCTATCCTTCGAATCCCAATCCAATGTTTCAATGTTTTTTGGGTATATCATGATATACCCAACATGATCGCATATGCCTACTGTCTACTGGGCAAAAAAAGGGTCTGTCCTGAATCTCTGCTGGGTCCATCATGTCAACCTTGGAGAAATAGACCCTGGTTGATGAAAAATGGCGGGCGACCCTAAAAACCATGCTGTTTCCAAAAAATGGTGCCCCTCCAATTTTTCACAGTCCAGCAGTAGTCATTCGTGCTGAGGCTACCAGTATCAATTCGAGTTTTTGCCAAGTCAACCCCATCATTTTCCCATGGAAAAGACACCATCAAGGGAAGGTTTCCCACCAAATCATCCAAGTCATTGGACCATTTTAGGATTTGTCAACTCATGGTGACTTGGAGATCCCCCATTTTAGGGAAAATCCATTTACCAGCTATTGAAAATGGCCATTTATAGTGGATTTTCCCATTAAAAATTGTGATTTTCCATGGTTATGTTAGTTTACCAGAGGGTATTTGATGTCCCAGTTTCACATGTTTGATGATGCGGAGCTTTTCCTTCGTGGAAGATTCATTATTCGGGGCCACAAGAATAATACCTTGCAGGATTATGATGAAAGACATGAAAGACATATATTATATGTTATATATCTGAGCAAATTATAATTATTCACCAATCTGAAACTTGCGGCCATAAAAGGGTATGATTCCTCTTTAAAAAACATGATTCCAGGGTTCGCGAGAACAGTGAGGTCATGATCAAATTTGCCCACACACATATAAATAAATAAATAAATATATATATATATATATTATAATTAATACTATATATATGTATAAACTCACCTGTAGCATTCAGTCATATAATCCTCTCAGCCATTCCGTCCCCCAAAACTGCGTACCAAAAAAGCAGCGCTTTCTGACCCGCAGTGTGCGAGAATGAGACTACTGAAATTGCCTGTGAGAAATACTATATGGATCTTTTCATATACCAGACTTAGTCGCATAATTCGTGATGCCCAACCAACAACGATTCGTCTTTTCTGTGATCATGAACCTTTCGGGCATCAGCTATCCACATGTGCTTGGCGGTTTGCTGCGCCGCTTGGCGTCGCAGCCGTTGCTTGGTATCTGTGCCTGCTAAAGCACTTCGGGAGCGATGTTCTCCATTTCCGGCTGGCACAAACTCAACGAAAACAGAAAAAAACAATCTGAAACTCCATGAATCACTGGAAAAAAACAAAAACAAAATTCTTTGGTCTTCCATTCAAAGTCCATCAATACCAGCCTCGATGTCTTTTCAAGTGGCGGTTGTGTTCGGATCGTTTCAAGCGAAAAGGAAGACGGCCATCAGATTGATGCTGCAACGAAATGTAGCAAGGATCATAGCTTCAAGCCTACTTACACAACATCCTTCTGCATAACTTCTTGTCGTGGCCAATCTCAGATAATCACCGAAACATATGTTTCGACTGATGAGGTTGATCTGGGTAAATGTATTTCACGAACCTGAATTAAGGTCATAAAAGGGGATGATTTCTCTTATTACTCATGATTCCAGTGAGGGAGAGCAGTGAGGTCGTGTTAAAATTTACCCAGGTTGATGTATGCTAATAATTGTTATATCCATAAATTCCATAAAAATGAGAAAATATATAGAGGGGAACAACACCCAAGCAAGGATTACCCAATATTGGTCCATGGTAAATCCGAAAAAAGCTTACTTATTAAAAGGCAGGACTCAACTTGAAGATGTTTCCCCACATAAACACTAGATCCCCCAAAGTCTGTTTTAATGCGTTTTTTTCTCAGGCTTTTTCTAGTAAAAGAAAAGTTGATTGAGGTCGTGTTAAGCATTGGTCCGATCCTTGGCCCAAAGGCTATCATATCACTTGTTTGTTGAGCCACTCTCCTGAAACAAAACATGTTGATCATCGATAAAAAACATTATTGCATATGGCGGGGAAGCAACAAGGCAACTAACCAGTTTCATTGATATACCCTCCAAAAAGAATGACAATGGGAAACTGGGACACCTCCCTTTGTTTGGGCGTGGGAAAATCATCTATAAATCGTAGATTTCCCATGGCTATGGTATCTATGGTGGATTTCCAGAGGTTTTTCCATGGTATCATAAATTGATTTTTGATGCTTTTTGGGCAGGCTGAGACTTGGCTGAAGCCGGGATGACCTTGCCACGTTTACATCAGTTTTCATGGAGATCTGGATGGGATGGTCGCGAGACAAACCAATCGTCTGAAGTCAAATTCATTGAACTTCAGAACATCTCAAAGACGACGACGGCGGCAAAGCCGCGGGAAATGTCGCATCAAAAAACACCATTGGAAAGTGCCCCGAGGGGTGCTCGCGGTGTCGGTTGATGCCAAGTCCAAAACAGCTTAAAATGCACCGATTTGTTCAGTGCGGTGAATCTTTCGCACTGGTTGGCACGTGGTTCATGCGCCAGAACAGGTGCCTCGCGCGGCTGTTCATGCGCGCCTGAACGCGCGGCACTTGGGACAAAAGACGTGCCCTGACCCAAAGGTGTGAAGGCACGAAATTGGCAAATGTCATGAAAGTCAGGAATAGACCCGAGTGGGTCGCGGCTGTTCATGCAGTCCTGACCTGTGGTTTCCTGTGGTTTCGAAGTGGTCTGAATTTCTTGGACACCCACAACCCATCAGAGTCGGAAACCAAAGGTTGGACCTGCATCCACCGCCTTCAATCTCAAGCTTTCAGCCACAACTTAGTTTCAACTCCCAGGCTCCCCCCGAAATTCGTCCGAAGCCTGGAAATTTGATAATCGGATGAACTTTGGCCCATTGAAACATCCAGTGAATGATCATGGGCCAAAAAGAATCGGTATTGAGTTTCATCCCCTCTGGTGGTACTTCCGAGAAGCCAACTCAAACGGGGAACAGATTGGATCTCTCTGGTTTCACGGTGCCGCGCAGCATCTGGGAGAGTTGATATGATTTTTCCGATGGAACATGCATCTATAGAACCACCAACCAACATACAGCATGCCCGCCAGAGGTAAGTTGGTTTATAACCCCCATGAACATCCATGAGCGATACGAATTTCTCCCGTAAACCCAACGAGCAACCACGTTATTTGCACGTTATTTGCTTGGGCTATCATGCTAGGGGAAGCGCAACTTGTAGGAAAAATCATTTTCCAAACACATTTCTATTGCCTCACTTGTGTGTCTCGAACGGGATCGCCCCAACTGATATGATAAACCATGAAGTGAAATGGGGTTCCAAATTTAAGACAGCCCAAATGATTCCTAGAAAGAAATGATCATTTCTCGGAATCCAAATTTCAAGTGTGCCATGAATTGGTGAAACGTTTCTTTGGCTTTCCTTTGGTGAGTCTCTCTTATTGGATTGATGGCCCCAAACTGAGAAAAGAAACCAATGTTCTGACAATAGTTGGTTTAGTTGGTTATAAATCCCATTCATATCAATGTTTTGTGGTTCAATTTTTTCAAAATTTCGTGGTTCAAAAATATCAAAGTTTCGTGGTTCACTTTTTTTTAGTGGTTAAAAGCCAATTGTCCAACAGATTGCACCATGGCAAGCACGGCACTAAGCTGAAATAGGGCCCAGCATTGGGATAATGCCCCGAATCCTAATCATCATTCCTGGACAGAACGAGGTCGTGATCAAATTTACCCAAAATAAGTGAAATTCCATCAGATTCCATGAATCAAAGCCCCTGAAATCCCAATAACTCACCATTTTTGTAGGTTATCCCATTGATAACACAGTCACGACATCACCCAGAGAGCTTCGCAAAAACGCCGCTGCACAATGATCCTGGCAGTCCCCAGGACAGGTAAGGCAGCCTCTCTCTTTCGGATCATGTTCTTGGGTGATGCGAAAATAACATGGCCGATCTTAGAAGATTGCCATAGAAATAGTTGATTTACCGATTAAACATGCTGATTTTCCATAGTTATGTTAGTTTACCAGATGGTACATCATTTACTATCATCATGGCCAATCTTAGATACCCTGCACAAAATGACAAATTCTTAGCTGGTGAACGTAGATAATCCCATTGATACCAAAAGACTAATTAGGATTTGTTTCTGCCCGTCTAAGACATCCAAGAATCATGGTGTACATTTTGTACCCTCTGGTAATTTAACATAGCGGAATGGAACATCACTACTTATAAAGTTCAGTAAAATCAACTATTTCTATGGCCATTTTCCACAGCAAACTGTTAAATATTCTGTATATGCTAATAAATTAAATGGTGATGATGATGCATGGGATATTCCCTTGCATAAGCCTTACAGTATATAGGCCTTATATCGGTCCCTATAGGTACCTGCAATGAATCGGTTCCTGAGTCATGGCCATTGATGATGCCACGAAATATTATGGCTACCATGGCGTAATACGGGACCATCCTCCCACTTCGATGATGGCTGCGGTGCGTCCCAATGGATAATTTGATCCAATTATATAATCTAGCTGGTGAACAACAACGATGCTTATATAAATCTGGAACAATATGAAGGTGCAACTTGAAATATGTTACGGGTGGGTGGTTGACCTACCCCTCTGAAAAAACATTAGTCAGTTGGCATTATTATTCCCAATATATGGAAAATAAAAAATGTTCCAAACCACCAACCAGATAGGTTTGATACATCGTGAAGTGAGTATATATATATATACCCCTGGACTTCTATGATCTTGGGATCTAAATGGAGTGGCCTTCGCTGGTGCTTGAGCCCCTCACCCCCAAAATATTGCCAACCGTGATCATCTTGTCATGTACTACGGATGGAAGACAAACAACTTTGAAACTACTACAATCCCTTGTACAGCTTCGTGAACAAAGCATCAATCTCACAAGCCAAGGCTGGTGGAGTAGACCGATCAAGCCTTGTATCGGCAACTTCAAGCTGAAACTTCAGGGTCATCCGAGGCGAAAGTTCGACTGCCAAACTTCATAATTTGGGTTGTTCCAGAGAGGTAGCTGCCCACCCACTGGGGCGAACCAGAAAATCTGAAGCCTAGCACATGTGGATCAAACAGAAATTTTCACCAAAATAGTGCGGAGTGGCCCAGTGTTTTCACCAGAAAATCACTGCTGAACGCAAACAAAATGAGAACGGCAAGGTCAACAACACACAGGCCAAAATTAGCTCCGCACCATTTGCACCGTTCAGACGGTACAACAAAATCTCATCCAGAGACGCGTCAACTGTCATGTTTACAACTGTTCCGATGTGTATTGACTCACTAAGGCATCCGAATTTTTGATCATAAGCTCCTGCATGGACCATGGAGCCAGAAGGAAACAACATACTTCACCCAGCCCTGATGTTTCACAGATCGGGGACGACATGTTCTCAGCAAAAACCCACAGTCTTCAGACTCCAAGGCCGCAAAATGCTCGCGGGCTGTAAATCTACATGTCCACGCAGCTTTGGTGCTACATCACAGGTCCGCAATCTCTCCAAGTGAGTTGAACGATATCCTCATGCCAGGTGAAAGTTACACAAATTCCAAACCTGACTCATGGGTTTCCTCGTCTTGTTGAGTACACCTTGATATGGATCATGTTCTGTCCCTATGGCCCTATGGTAGGTCCTGGTGTAGCATTCGCAAAGGCGACAGTATGTGCTATATTCACCTTTGCAAGCTTTTTTCGGACCGATTTTCAAATTGCAATATCTACCTTCTGGTAAACTAACATAACTATGGAAAATCACCATTTTTAAGGGTCAAGTACATTGTTTCTATGGCCATTTTCAATAGCAATCTGTTAGTTTACCAGAGGGTATCTTCCAGCATATTTTTTTAACCATCTTTACATGTGAGGTTTTTGGATATAAGTTGCTTCGAAATGTGAAGCTCCCCTCATTTGACAAAGGAATGTGTGATCTCGATCTTTCATGAGAACATAATCCTAAAATGAGGGTAAACACCCTCCCGGTAATCAAACATGGCAATAGAACATCCACCATTTATAGATCATTTATAGATGATTTTCCCACTCAAACCTCCATTTAGAATGGATTTCCCAGCTAGCCATGTTTGATTACCAGAGGGTAACCATTGCCAGGTGACGTTTCCAAAGGGTCACACTTTGCCAGATGTTGCTAGTCATCCAGTTTCAAAATGTGATGTCACCACCGCTGCCAGTTTTTTCTTACAGGTTGCCATGGCTCACATTACCTGTCGGCAAGGGCGGGAGTCTGTGGTCTTGCACCCTGCCCATCCCTCTCTCTCTCTCTCTATAGGTTTTCCCGAACAACATTCTGATGTTCAACCGAAACAACATACACACATACATACATATGTATATATATATATGTATTATTATTTACATATATTGTTATATATATATATATACATTATGTTATATATAACTACGTGGTCGGGCGCTCATAGATGGCCGTATGGTTTCGTGCACTTTCATCTCAGTTTTGACACAAATGTATGAATGGTGATATGGCAAATCCTCCACGCTGGCCATTCGAAATGCATGTACAACTT
>Ga0126342_10008777_pt1 | contig 18105 bp, 18 predicted proteins | sample Cyp1metagenome_FD_92528 | JGI IMG/M metagenome (GOLD analysis project Ga0126342, IMG submission 92528) | Coral microbial communities from Lord Howe Island, Old Settlement Bay, Australia - Cyphastrea 1 metagenome | ecosystem: Host-associated > Invertebrates > Cnidaria > Coral ... | reverse complement strand
TGCTGTAAAGATCATACCAAATGACAACTCCATTCCAATGGTTGTGTCACATCTTTCGCATGGCACACCGAGATGAGACAACAAAGTGCTGCCTGAGACAACTTAGGGCTTTCACCAAGTACCTTGGGATACCTTGGGTTACCTTGGGGGGGGGGACGATCATCCCAATATATTTGGATGATGAGAGGTTGTGAGCCTGCTTTTCAGCTACTAGATCAAGGTGAAGCCACCAAAAACCTGGTACCCCTGCTGCTGAGATTCCACAGGTCCTGCCATAAAAGTCGATGTTGGGAAGTGCCAAAATACTTACCCTCTGGTTATTTAACATAGCCATGGAAAATCCCCTATAAATTGATGTTTTCATGGGAAAATCATCTATAAATTGGCCATTTTCCATGGCTATGTTAAGTAACCAGAGGGTATTTTATGTGAGTGGCTCTTATATTTCTTTGCTCACATCCGTATGGTGCCTCAGTCGCAGTCATGAACCATGCTATTGACATCCATGGTTGGCAACATGGCTGGTAAAAGCGACCAATCCGGAGAATCCACTTGCATATAAACACTCATGTTCGGCTTCATCCAGAGGCATCCAAATGATTGACGCCCCAGTTCAAATCACCCCTGTCTGAAGCTCCTCAGCATGCTCATTGCCGCTACATCAATCATTGAGATTCAACAGGGTATACCATTCAGGAACCGTTGCAGCGTTATGAACTTGGCCAAGGTCTTGCCGCACCACGCCTGTGGTTTGAGCACCGCAAAACTTGATGACCCCAGCAACGCCCAAAGGGAAGCTATGCCCAGAATCAGCAGCCACAGTATGCTGCGCTGCGCTTGCTGTCTCCACACTGCCATGGTCACAGTCCCAATGGGCAGAAAGTGATTTCACGTGGATCGTGGAGGGTCAGAATCGACCTGCTTGGTTGTGAACCAACCAAATATTGTGAATCAACAGGATTTTCGATTGCGGAGAAATAGACACTATATTGGATTCAGTGTTTCCTCTTGGCAAGATGTAGTTCGTGCCTGTTGATGGCATGTAGCGTTAGGTATAGTATTTTCTTTGGCTTGTCTGATGTATTCGTGCGAGACCACTCTTTACCTTGGTTCACATGCTTGCTTTCTTCAAGTCCTTAAGTTTCTACGATATATTCCTAGAACTATACATTATTACATTATTATATAGATAACATAATGGGATATATAACTGATATATGTCCAACCTTGACACATACAAAATATTGGTCCGTCATGCCCTTGTTATGTCATCTCTGTATGTCGCCTGAGCAGCTGGGTAAGTGGGATGGTGTACACTTCACCTGCAACTCTTCAGACATCTTCCGCATCTTTTCTGTTGCATTACCCTCTGGTAAACATACAAAAAACTCATTTTCAGTCGGTAAATCCACTATAAATGACCATTTTCAATAGCTATGTTAGTCATTACCAGAGGGTATCTTCCAGCGTCATCAAACATGGCTTTAACAAAAAATCACCAATTTGCCAATGGTTCGATGATTTTCGCGAACTAAACCTCCATGGCTAGTGGGGTCTTTCACAGCTAGCCGCTAGCCACCTTGGATAACACCCAATGATCCTATTGCTTCACAACATTTCCAGCCTAGGTCAACCGGCTCTAAGCCACAATGGCTTTCCAAAGTTCCCGAAACAACTCAGCAATAGCTACAGCACTTGAATTTCCAGAACATTTATTAACATACAAGTAAGCGTTCGTGCCGATTATCAATGACAGTCAGAGAACGAGAACTGGGTCATATTAATTGATGCCACACGAGGTCACAATCCTAACCCATGGTGGCATCAGAATTCTCCCAAAATCGAGGGGATCTTCGGAGTATTTTGGCAGTTCCAAAGTAATCATCCACGCTTAAAATTGGCTGTTAGATGGTTGTTCGATTCTTATGAGATGATATGAGTATATCACCAATTCATTTTCATAGAGGGTACCCTCTGGTAAACATACAAAAAACTATGGAAAATCACCATTTTTCATGGGAAAATCAACTATTTCTATGGCCATTTTCAATAGCTTTTTGTATGTTTACCAGAGGGTATTCCACCTTTTTTCTTCGCAGCACCAAGTTGCCCTAGTGCGGATGCAATGTACTCCGCACCACTGTCACCAATGCCTCACGGCGATTTTTGGGGTGACCCTGCAATAAAAACCACCCTGGATTTACCATCAAACATTGGGACTTTAACCATATTTAAACAATGGATCAGGAATTTTGGTGTGTCTGAAAATAACATCTCATCTGTTTTTTCAGACAATATTAATGGTTATCTGAATGAGGAAATTCACATGATTTAAACCATAGGTTTCGATAGATTTAGATAGATTTAGATAGATAGATTTACAGGTACCACATTTTCAGACAAACCTCCGGCAATCAAACATGGTTTGCTGAAAACTCCCATATTGGTTGTTTTTCTGTCTATTAAAAGAGATTTACCTAGCAGCTACGTTTGATGACACAAGTGGGTACATGTGCATGCAATATGAAAAACATTCATATCCCCATTAAACACCCCCATTAAACATCATTAAACCACCATTTTGACAACCCCAAAGGGCTAAATTTATGGTTTCATAATCTTCAGGAAGGCCCCAACAGCCCAACAGCTCGAGAGGGAACCCCGGCCGTTGCCCGTCAAGTCGAGAGCGGTGAGCTTGGACTTGGGCAGCATCTCCTCAGTGTGGTTTGTTTTTTTTTCCGGAGAACTCTCTGGCATTTGTTTCCAGTTTGCTATTGAAAATGGTGATTTATAGTTGATGTACCTATGAAAAATGGTGATTTTCCAATTCGCAAACTCTTAGTTTACCAGAGAAATCAACCAGTTTTGGTCAATGAAATTTGGTTTTGTTTGACGTCGCAAGTTTGGAAGATGGGACATTGCCAGGAGAAGGTCAGAAAATGCATGGGACGGTTGATATGAACTGATGCTCAAGTGAGTTTTTTTGAAAATAGGTTCATCATTTTCAGGTTGAAATTGTCATTTTGGACAGCAACATATTATACTGTTGGCTACATTTATTCCATCATACAGCTCATATATATATATATATATATATCCCCAGTATTATCCGATGATTATTCCTTAAACCTCTGGTTTTATCAAAGTTGTATGCAACTCAATATCCCAATAGATATAGATTATCTCAATGATATCCATATTTTGGGACCCAAAGTATCATTAACATTACCCTCTGGTAAATTAACATAGACCCTGAAAATCACCATTTTTTAGAGGAAACTAATCTTCCAATCCCTATCTACCAGGGTCTATGTTGATTTACTGGAGGGTAACACTATCCCCAGATTATCGCCAGGACCCAAATCGGGGCTTTACCAAGGCTCTGCCAGAGCCTTAGTACCGTCAGCTCCCAAGTCGTTCCTCGGTAAATTCAGAAGGCCTGTTGTTAAAAAAAAAGTGCATTTATTAACCACACATTAACCCACATCTGGAATTATTAAACACCTATAAATCTTAATTACTGTGAATTACTGCAATCTATTAAAAAAATGATGATCAAAGTTCAAACCCGCAGATTCTGTGATTAATGACTTATGTCTGGTAGAGGCCAACGTATTTGGGTCCACAAAAAAACAACTCTTTTTTAGGTAGTGAGTTGCGGTGTCAGCAAACTGCGGCGTGATTGTTTGCCATCAACGTGGCTTGGCAGCCTGATCTGTAACTACTGTGGATGCGAAATCCAAAACACCAGTTGGTAGATGGTTTATCCTGTTATAATCCCATTATTTCCAGTGTTTCATCACTATCAGTAGTTACAAGCTGGTGCAGGATTTTCGAAAAACCATCCGCAGCAGGTTTCCGCTGATCTGACATGACCAAGCTTCTGTTGCAGCAGCAAAACTTGCAGAGCCTGACGGCGCTTTGTTGGCGCTGGAACATGCTGAGATAGCTGAGATCGCTGCCACTGAGTCACTGGAACATGATGGACCTGATGGAGCACCATTAAGATAGAAACTCATTGGAAACAACCAGCTGCAGCTACTGACTTTGACCCATTTCTAGAAGCACAACTCCAAGTTCTCCGGCTTTTCCAAGTTCCTCTTTCCAACATTTTTTGTTGATTCGATTTCCTTTGAAACAAAGGGGCCTCGCATTTGCAGCAACTCTCACAGAGTTGTTGCGCATCGTCGGGCCCCAAGCGATTTCCCGCCAGTGACAAACTGTTCACGGTGGAGCTCTCCTGGCTAGTACGGTGCGGCAGTGCCGCCCGTGAGAGGAGGTGGCAATCCATATCAACATCAATATCAATATGTTTCACTCCAATAAATAAGTAAGTGTATAAGTTAAGTAAGTAAACACAGTAAAGACATAAGTTGACGTAAATAGATAGTAACATATAGTAACAACATATGGTCAGGCCATCTAATTCTAGGGGAAGTGTAGAAATCCTCCATTTCTCATATTTCTCATGGCCTCCCAAAGAATTGTATCGCCGAGATTATGGGTAGGTCAGTCGTGATCACCTCCACTTTCCAGCTGGATGTGAAAATGGAGGAAACCCCTTCACAAATGGCAATCATTGGCAATCTAATAAGGAACACTATAGGGTTTTAAACCATCATATCTTTTTTGGAGTGTTCCTCCAAATTTTACCAACTCATACCAACATGTCAAACCGAATTTCGGACCATGTACACATGGTACACTCTCAGGTTTTTTTTCTCGGGTACCTTGTTGCCAGCAACCATCTCTGAAATCTGCCGAGTTGCTAGGGCACTACACATCAACTCAAATCCTTGCGGCCCGATCTCATTTCTTGCCATGTCCAAAAACACCACACCTGACCGGTGAAACGGTGAAACGTTGGTCAGGTGGGGATCATGGGGTGCAAAAGTTTTGCCACGGTCCCTTCCAAAAAAACATGCAACAAAACATCAAAACACAAGGGAAAATCCATCATGAATGTAGATAAATATCTAGGGAAACCATGGATTTGCATGGATTTCTATATCTATCTTAGTCTAAGTACAGTAAACGGATTCCTGAATTGAGTCAGAATCCATCCCAACGCAGCATTAAACATGTTGGAAACCACCAGCCAGATCAGTGGTAGATGGATGTCAATGAGATCTTTCGTGGACCTCCATGGTGCTATGTTCAATATAAATCGCCCGGGGCTTAGTCATGTTCTCCCCTTGAAACCCCGGCCTTCTGCTTTCAACCTCAAAATGCAAATGCATTAAATGCATGCAATTGAATACACTGATTCACAAAGCCACTGGATGTAGGATATTGTGTAGCATGAGATGATTAAATTTGCCTATATAATATATTATAATATGATATAATCCCATCCCCCCAAAATCAAACACCCCGATGGTAACCTGCTATGGTCCCAATGGAATGCGGAAATCCCCCGGGGATGGGGTTAGTTGATGATTTCAACCCATCTCAAAACAATTAGAGTCACAACTGGGATCGGGATGGTGCTGATCCTTTGAAATGACCAGCCGCCACATTCCCCTAATACTAACTCATATCATGTTTGAAAAAACATGTAATTATATATATTCTGATATGTGAATTGTCTCAAACATATTTCTGTCACATCTGGGTACGCGGGATTGCTATACTAGTTATTGCTAAACTCTACTAGCACCATATATATTCACCATAGAAAGACATGTTGAAACACATTTTACAACTCTAGCTGGTGATACAAACTATAAAACCACTAGAACTATGTTTTTTGTTTTGTACAGTTGCTATAGCTATATAATTCAAAAATAATATATAATATACTATACGTATGATTATTACCTATTAGTGTTACGGTACTATATACTAAAATATGTCTGTTTCATGATCACAGTTATAGTTCATCACTATGTAGCATATCCATAAATTACAACTACAAGCTACCCGGCCTGGTAAACATACAAAAAACTATGGGAAATCACAATGTTTAATAGGTAAATCAACTATTTCTATGGCCCTATGGCCATTTTCAATAGCTTTTTGTATGTTTACCAGAGGGTAAACCTCCATTTTCCTATGGTTTTCCTATGGTTTTCCTATGGTTTTTTGCTTCACCAGTTCCCCTAAGGCTCGGACAGCCGTCGGAACCCCGCCTGTGCCCTTGGTGGCCAGCAGGATTTGCTCAGCTCCGCGGCCACAGATGCGGTTGCTACTGACGTTCAAACTCGTCAAGGATGACCTGCCGGAGACTCGCGATACCGGGAAGGCCCCGAAGGCCGAAGGCCGGGTAGACCTATGTCTTTTTGTGGATGATATACAGTACCCTCTGGTAAGTTAACATAACTATGGAAAATTACAGATTTTTCATGGGTTTTTTTTCACTGTCAATGGTGATTTTCCATAGTTAGTTTACCAGAGGGTACTTTCATAAACCAACTTACAGCCGCTTCAATTGTTTTGCCACACATGTTAAACATGAAATTGTGAGGGATTTTCATTGAAGATCATTGAACATCCGCACGAAGGGCGCTCTCCTCGCCAGCCCCGTTGCGAGCACTTCAGCTCCACCAATCCCCAGCCTCGGAGTGCGGAAGCACTGGGAAGGACTTGATCTGTGAATCAAACATACCCGGCCTGGTAAACATACAAAAAGCTATTGAAAATGGCCATTTATAGTGGATTTACCCATTGAAAATGGTGATTTTCCATAGTTATGTTAAATTACCAGAGGGTAAATCCGAAAGACATCCCAAACTGTTTGATTCAACTTGAAGAAGTGGAACTAGTCTTGCTACGTCTTGTTTATTCTTGTTGGCCGTCCCCAAAAAATCTAGAGCATGACACTTGGAAGGCAAGGCCTACTGTACAGCTTTACAATATGCTTTCCTTTCCAACATGTCAACAATATTTTCTTTTTCCGGACACATAAAACAAGCACATTCGCCCTGCGTACTGCCCTACCATGAACAGTCTTGCTTGCTGATGTGGACAAGGCACTGATTGGCACTGAGATCCAAGTGCTGCAACGTTCCTCATGGATGTGTCCCGAAGGAACCTATATCTAATATAATATAATATAATGTAATGTAATACAATATAGTTTATAACACAATATAATATAGTAAAATATAAAATCATATAAGATAATATATGTACTATAATATAATACAATACCATATTATAATAAAATAACATATAATATCACAAATTATATTATATATAGAATGATATATGTATGTATATCAATAGTGGTTTCCGCTTCACAAAGGATACATCCGGAGCCACATGACAAAAAGTGATGCAGTGAAGGGCATATTTTAGGTGTCTGTTACAAACGGCTAAAGCTTTGGCACCAAGTACTTAGCTCATCACGAATCGCATACCCTCTGGTCGTTAACAGTATGGAAAATCAAACATCAACTTATATATCTTATATTGAGAGTAGTAAACCATCTATTTTTTTGGCAGTTTTCCATATAGCAAAGTGTTAGATTACCTCATCGGGCGACATCAGTAGCCGCAAAACACTGCCAGTCCATAAGAACATATGGATCTGTTCATGGGGTATACCCGAAAATTGCCACCTGGATAAGGACACAACATGGGAAGAATGATCTTCAAAACCATGGGAGTGTTGAGTGCATGTTGTGTCCTCCCTGGTTCCCTTCCGAAGCTAACCCAGGCACCATTTTGGGGCAGGCTTTCGGCCAAAGATGTGATGCCCGCGGTGAAAATGCAATTTCCCTGGAGTTCCTTGAGGTTGGAAGTACCACTGTTGACATGGCACCAGTGGATTTGGGTATGGGTTTCTTGACCCTCGAAACGTGGTGAACACGTTACGAAACCTGTTCTTTATTGATGTTCATTCCCCCAAAATCTGGTATATTTGTTTCTATCATCTGGATAGGTTTTGATCCATCGATTCGAAGGGACATTTCAAGTACCCAAATTGGAGATCCCTGCCATATGATTCACTGGCAATTCTTGAGGACAGCACTGCTGAAGGACTTTGCTCAAACCACGGATGTCAGGCAATACGCTGTTGATCACCCGTGCGAACCAGTCTCGATCATCGATAAGTGGGAAGAGGGGTTAGACCCAAGCTAGAAATGGCATAAATACGCAACATATGTTTATATAATGGGCAAATGAAGTAGGGTTATTAACCACTTGCGATCTGTAGGATGATCTTCCATTCACCGTTCCAGCCCCAGTGGCCAGTTCTTGGATGCTTTGGTTGGCTCCCAGCAATTTCGCCAGGGCAATGATGGCATCGTCGCCTCGGCCACCCAAACCATGCTATATTCAGAAACCATTAGGAACGGGAGGTGACTTTTGAAAACTGTTACAATTATTTTTTTTCCAATTGTGGAACCTTCCAAATCCTGCCCGTGTCATTGTGTTTTCCCTGCAAACATGCTTTCTTTGGTTGGGGTTTCGGGTAACCCGTATTTTTTTGAAAGAAACCCCTTTTGCACAGAAAACATGATTAGAAAACTACAAACAAAATGTAAGTATACCTGAATTCTTGCATTCCATTGTGGATGGACTGTATCAATTTTCACGAGTCGGAAAGACAAATCGTACCAACTATTGGGTTTAATTAATACGTTTACCCACCTTTCTGGGGGTTGCTATCATGGGTACACGGAATATGTGAATTATATAGGCTATGGCCATCCTTAATGTTTCCTGTGAATCTTTATGTTGGTCATGACAGCTCTCTATTAATAGTCGTATGACCGTGCACCTGCAGTGAACACGGATTAATCTAATCCAAATTTTGACAACCCTTGATAAATCGCTGATTTCAATACGTTATACAGTAGCTCCCTTAGTTGCACAACATCTTTCAACACCACATTTTGTTATGCTAAAATTTACCCATGGGACAACATGGCCCGCCAGAAAGCCATGGCCCGTGCTGATTTCCAGGCCGACTCACAAACTTATTTTGATGTACATATATACATAATTATAAATATGATTATATAATAATATGTATAAATATATATATATATATATATTTATAAGGTGGTGCTCCATTTTTAGCATAGTTGGCTTATCTAGCTTACCCTTACAGTAGTTGGACTATAATTTAATATGATCATATATGATCTAGCTGAATTCAATTTAAGACGGTTTCAAGGTTTTCTCCTAAAAAAAAGGAGAACCGGATGCGGCGGTACGTATTCAAATCCTGAGTGGCCGCTCAGCTATAAGCAAACATATATGTCTGTATATATACATACCCTCTGGTAATTTAACATAGCTATGGAAAAGGCCCATGTATAGTGAGTTTTCCCATTAACAATGGTGATGTTCCATCGTTTTTTATATGTTTACCAGAGGGGAAAAAACCTCCATTTTCCTATGGTTTTCCTATGGTTTTCCTATGGTTTACACGGCCAAGGCCACACGTTTCAAAAACGCTTGGCAAGAGGTCGGTGCCAGGTCATCTGCCTTTTAGCTTCATCACCGAGCCGCTGAGGTCATTGTCATTCATGACCAAACGCTTCACCAACTTGTTATTCATCAGGTGCTCACACATCTTTGCACCTCCAATGTTGATTGGCCATGGCGTTTTTAGTGAAATAACTGGTTATTTCTATGGGATAAAAAACATTCTATTTTGATGGGGTTTTGTTAGTACTTATAACTGGTATTTCGGGCCTTAACTGCAATTGTGATTTTTTTGGAGATCCTGTGGAATGTATGATGATAATGATTTTTTTGATTGTTTTGGAGATTCCCAATGGATAAATGACTAAGGTTGCCTCCAATGCTGTTTTTTTTGGAGATCCTGTGGAATGTATGATGATAATGATGATTCACAAGGGATAAACTAAGGTTGCTACTACTCTTATCATGCTTGAACAATAATTATTAACCACTTGATAGTTGTGATATAATATAGTAATATAATGGTTTGCCATGTTACTATATATTACTAATATATAATAACATGGCAAACCCAATAATAAACCACCCCCAAAAAATCATCAGACATGATTCCTGCGTATAAACATCTATAAACCATCCCAAATGGCAGCGAAAATGGCATTGGCTTTTTCCCACATTAACCATGATTGTCAGTTCTTAACCACTATGAACCATGATTCACCATAAACTGATGAAATTTAATCAGTTTAACCAAACCCATTTCGGTATATCATGATCAGTGATGATTGGGTTTCCCATGCTTTCCCAGCAACAGTATCCATACGACGAAAAAAACCAACCAAAAAAATCCTCAGCCCAAACAGGATCCTCAGCATTTTTTATAGCGGCTCCACTAGAAGATCATCAATCCCACAAGGTGGTGCCCCAGTTCGGAATCGCTAAGTTGGGGTTCACATAACTCCCAATAAACCTATATGGTTTATGGCAAATATAACTATAGTTAATGCGGGTTATAAACCAACTTATAAATGTTCATTCATAAATGAACAATGGCCAATTCCACAATCATTAATGGGAAAATCAACATAATGAACAGAAAACCATTCAACTCACATTAATTCCCATTCAATGACAACTGGTTGGTGGTTTCAACAAACCCCTCTGAAAAAAAATCATCAGTTGGGATGATGAAATTCCCAATAGATGGAAAAAAAATAAAAAAATGTTCCAAACCACCAAGCAGAATCACATAAAATCACCATATCTTCCAAATCTGCCGGAATACCAAAGCCCCTCCCGCACCTCCCTCGTCTCCCAGAGCGTTGTCACTCACATCCACCGACAGGATGTTGTGCTTCTCGTCCTCACCCATTTTCGGATGTGCATCCCACTTAGGACCTGCGGTTTATAATGCAAACGCCATATATGTTATCCCATATAGAAGTGATTCCATATATAATTGGGGGTATAATCCATTTATAATCCAAGTGGGATGACATCTATGGATATATATGGCATATTCCATACAAAAAGTGGGGATATTCCATGTAAAAGTGGGATGGGTCGATCTTAGAAGCTCATCTTTGATAGGTTTGCCTTGGCTTGACTGGAGACAAAAACAAATTAATCTTCCAAGTTTGTTGATCTTGATCAGTTTCCTCATCTTCACAATGTGAGGCCCCCTAGACAGCTAAGTTGGTTTATAACTCCAATAACTATGGTTTATGGTACTTATAACTATAGTTACTGGGATTATAAACCAACTTATAACTTGGGGGGCACCACCTTGCACGATTCACCTATCTTCCTTCGCTTAAAACTATACGAGATCCTTACATCTTTGACCAAGTGACCTCAGGTCACGCTCCATCATCTTCGGCTACTTTTCCTACCTTTAGAAAGCATGTTAAAGCGTCATTTTCTGGCTCAATTATGCTCAATTATCAAGTTATTGATTGATTTTAGTATGTTTCAATCAGACAAGATTTCCGGAAAAATCATCCTCAACTTGGACGATAATCTGATAACTCCCCATCATTTCCCTGTTTGAACCGTAATTTTGTTAATTGTGATATCCCACTATGAAATACTATGTCAAGAACATAATGGGATATCATGAAGAATGGACGTTATGTCAAAATATGTGTTGGGGGTATCTTTAGATATTCATAATCCATCCATTAAAAAAAATGTATATATATATATATATTATAATATACACCCCAACATGTCAATATGCCCAATAATCAATCAATATGTCAATATACCCATAATCCATACAGTATTGGTCATAATCATACACATACCCATTGGGATAATCCATAATCCATCCATTAACATCCCTGAACCATCCAGGCATTGCCTGACACACCCACATCTGCATGTCATCACCCACCAGTACAACTTTACAGAATCACCTTTTGTATAGCAAATTCATCGCAAATCATCTGTAAATCTGGCATTTCCCATAGCTATGTTCAATAACCAGTGGGTACATCCCCATTCATTAGTGTTTACACCGCTATCCAAGTTATCCCTCATAAAGATTCTAAGTTAAGTCACCAATATATATATACTGGTTGGTGGTTTTAACCATCTTGAAAAATATGAGTTCGTCAATGGGTTTCGGATGACATCCCATATATATGAAATGGACGTCATAAAATTCCATGGTTCCAAACCACCAACCAGATCACCATTCTTCAGAGATCCATTCACCCAACGGTTATCCCTTAGGGATCTCCGCCTGCAAGGCATCTTTGATCGTCTCCAGCATCGCTGCATCCAGTTCCGCTCCCCGCAGGTTCAGCTCCGCCATGTTTTTAAGCGTTTTTTTGGGGATTTTGGTCACCAAAAGCCCCAAATGATGTGGATTTCAAGAAGAACATGTGGGTTTTGATGGGTTTTGATAGGAGTCGTGATGGGGATTTTGGCCGCCAGAAGACGCCATGTCGATTAGGCCAACCATCGCAAGCTTTTGCGCCATTCTGGTCAGCATGGAAAACAACCAATAGAAATATGGGGATAGGATAGCTATGTCATTTGTAATGAACATCTATCTGGGTAAATTATAATATTTCACTAACCTGAATAGTTCGGCCATGAATGGGGATGATTCCCCTATAAAAAACTATGATTCCAGGGTTCGGGAGAACAGGGTTCGGTCGTTATAATTTACCCAGATCTATGGGTCAAGATCAGGTAACCACGTTCTATAGGCTACGGCGGCCATGTAACAACTTGAAACTTCTGGTGCCGCCTTTCACGTTGATCCAAGCCCATTTCTGACGAGATGACGAGATGGTGTAGTTGTAGCTACCATCCCATGGGATCATCATGTATTGACAACTGTTGACAATGGTGATAGATAGTTGTATGGTGATATATTATGGTGACTATGGTTATAAGGTTATATTATATAGAGACTATATTATGATATATTTTGTTGTACCCAAACTGATTGGGTGGTTTGGCTGATTATTCACCAAAAAACAAATGACAAATGTTTGGATGACTTTTTGGAAAACTTGATCGGCACAGAATTTTTGCAGGACCGAGCAGGTGGTTGGTATCATCTGCTATCGGCAAAGTTTTCTTCCCGTCTCGTTCAGCTGAACGGACTGTCTGGATCATGTGTTCGAGACCTGAAAGCTTTTGCAATGGCCAAACTTGCCAGCCCATACCAGCCATATTCAAGCACGGCTTACACGCCCCAATAAACAATGAGATTCTAAAAGGACTTGAAGTCCTTCTTATGTTTCAGAGACATATGTCGACAGAATAAATCACCCAGACTGGCAATGTTGAGCAAGTACAGTACGTAAAATATGTCTTAAAGCAAAAAAGAGTGACCTAACAGTTCAAGGAACCAGAACGCGAGAATGATTTGCAAATTATATTCGACTGCAAACATTAATAGAGGTTCTCAAAATAGTGATATATGTCCGTTGATAAAAGGTACCTTTGTTGGTGTTGGGCAACAGATGCCAAAATCATAAAATCTTAGATAACTTAGAATAGTCCTTGCCAATATTGATAAAACATACATCATATTTCCAGCTGAGAGAGCTGGGATGACGCACTTAGTATTTAAAAGATGTTGAAACTCAAAAACACCCTCTGCAAATTTAGATAGCTCTGGAAAATCACCATGTTTATAGGTAAAAATCATCTCTGAATGGGTAATGTTCTATAAGAAAACTATAAGAAACTGTCGAATTTCTGAGGATATCCTGCATCCAACGGGAGACACAGCAGTTCAAACATGTTCAAACCATCCCATGCTCTGAGAGACCCCTGCCACTGCCATCACTGCCGAATCAGCGACTTCCTGCGTTCAGTTGCAAGGTGGGCGACATCCAGTTCAACAGATTTTAACATACCCTCTGGTAATTTAACATAGGTATGGAAAATCACCATTTATAATAGGTAAATCAACTATAAATGATCATTTTCAATAGCTATGTTAAATTACCAGAGGGTACCTTAACAGGTGAACAATCACTATGTCAATTTATTACGAGTTCTGGACATTCACGACATTCACGACACTGTTTAACATGAGTTATGAACGATGACTATTGTTTAGGTGAATTCTCAATCTAAACGAGCCATTTTCGGTAGCTATGTTCAATTTCTAGAGGGCAATCTATTGAAAGATGAGTCTTTTACAAATTATGTGATATACGTTTCAGACTTTCTTTTTCTTTTTGAAGCCGTTCAACAGAAATGAACACATATAATATTGAATTTCAACATAATTGTTGGCACCAAAAAAAAAATCACTTGGTCCCACTGGTTGCATTCCGTGGGGCCACTGATTTCTGTAAGATCTGTCAGCTGCCCCGTCGTCCCGTCCAGCTGGCGATGTTCGACTTTGCGCTTGGCCCCTGCAATTGTGAAGGACTCTGAGGAATCTAAGGATGTAATTTACTGTACATTAGATGTCGGGTATAAGTGTAAAATATTCTATAATTGAACAACATTATTGATACTCATCATTTTCGGATATATCGTGATGTATCCAACGTTGCGTACCAAAGTACAGTATGATCGATTGTACTTAGGTACGCAAGCTTATACTTGGATATACATATATATATGTATATATACACATATATGTATATATATATATATATGTATATATATATGGTACATTTTGGTACATGCACAACAAAAGTGTAATGTTCCATCTCTCATGGGGCACAGGAATCGTCAGAGATGAATCAAATGACATCAAATTGACGGGGTCATAGCCCAATAAACCACGGGTCAAAAGTGTCATGTTACCCTCTGGTAATTTAACATAGCTATTGAAAATGACCATAGACATTGGATTTTCCCATTAAAAATGGTGATTTTCTATAGTTTTTTGTATGTTTACCAGAGGGTAAGACATGTGACCATCACCCTATAGCTCATCGCCAGGCAGCCGCACCTTTCCTTGTGCTCTGCGCTGTGACTAAGGCATTCATCTCCTCGATAGGCAGAACGGGAGATGGGCATGGCTTCACGACTATCGCCATTGGGCATTGAACTAAGAAAAATTGTCATTTTATGGTGATTTAACTGACACAAATTGTTGTTTTAATGGGATTAAAATGGGATTTAAAAGGGAACAAATTATGACGATTTAATAGATGGTGATTTTATGATATTTTATGTTGAAATTACAGTAACTAACAAAAATGGTGGTGATTCGCGGTTCCAAGGGGATATATTGGGGATATGAATGGAATAGTAATGTTTTTTTTGGGGGGGGATGTAGCCTCCAGTAATCAAACATGGCTTGCTGGAAATCAACCATGTATACATCATGGTTGCCATGTTTGATTCCCAGATGGCAACTGGATTCATTTTGCCAAGATATCGAGAAGCACCACGATACTGGAGTAGCCCAGTTAAGAATGGTGGATATGTTGAATCCAACACAACTTGATATCTAAAGTAGGCTAAACTATGGTCTTCATCAGAGTCTTAATCCTAAGGCTCCATTCATTTCACAGACTTGAGACCTAGATCTTCGGCATCAAACACAAAAAAAAACACGCAGCTGCTGCCACAAACAGCAAAAAAACAACAAACTCCAACTCTTCCTGTTGGCAGTCATATCAAGTCATCAAGTCATTCAATCAAATTTCTTTGGCTTGGGGGGAACTATCCGAACTATCCGTAACTATCCGTAACGCGCCCGGATGAAGCACCGCTCTGTGGCCTGCTTGCAGAGGGGGCAAGCGGAACAACGCGTGGCCCATTCTTCGATACACGTGGTGCAGAAGCGATGATGGCAGCTGGCGACCTGGCAGCGATGTCTGGCTGCTTGTGAGAGTGAAACCAATGGTAAACTTGGAAATGGTTTCAGGGAAAATCTACAGGCAACCCCAAACCTAACAGTTTTTCTCAATTTTTCAGCGAAGTATCCTATAACTTCATCCCATTTTTTATAGGCGAGGGGGACTTCTTGACCCCTCAACTTGAAACTGCAACAAATTGCAGCGACATGCAGCGACAGTACAAAGAACGACGGGCAATTTTTACATGATTTTGCTGATCTCAAAATCTGAGTTTTTCTCGTGCGGCCCATTCTTCATCTTCAGATGTTAAAAAACCATGTGCTCCATCCGCCTCCGAGCAATCACTCAGTTTCAGGTCATCCTCGGTGAACGGGCCGAACAACGGGCCGGGGTTACATCGAAGATCCGACCCTGGCTGTGCCCGGCAGTTTCCTCTGGGTTCCCGGGACTTCCCGGCAGATCGGGCAAGAGATCCGAAGGCAAGGCGAAGCCGGCGAAGCGCAGTTTTCGGAGTGTGTCCTCCAGGTTTCAGCTGTGCTAGTATTACTATAGCCCAAGAAAATATATGGACACATATTGCTATTAAATAGTGATGGATTCATTGATATTCATTGATTATCATTGATTCATGTTCAATATTGTTCCACAATCCTTTGAATCATATGAATGTTCAATCCCTTTTTATCCTTTTTTGGGGATTACGGGATAACCCACTGGGCAACAAGGCCACCAGTAGTCTCACCCTGGTCCTGAATGATGCCATGGACGTGTCGTGGTTCTACCATCCGCAACAGTGGACAGATGATGACCTGAACGGAACCAAAAAAACCAGAGTTCCCCATGTTTTTTTTGATATGCCCAGCTGAGCATATCTATATAATTCCAAAATGACTACATGTAATTTACATGTAATGTAGATCATCGTAGATCTTCAAGCTGTTGCATCTTAATTCATCTTACCCGCTCCCTTCATCATTGCAAGTCTAGTGCTCTTTCATGTTCAGTACTGTTCTGTGACCGCATGATGTTCATGGGCGTGTCTCGGAAACAGCTGAGGAAGTGCAACAAGAGTGATGGGCGGTTTTAAAGGCCCGGACATTCATCTGGATCCTATGGAGAATTCATCACGCTGCCAGGTTCCAAGCGTTTCTGAAGGTAGGAAGTGCATTGATAAATTATATAAATTCATGGACCAAGTATTAGTCTTGGACATTTGATATATTTTGATATCTTCGTTACACTTGACCTTAGTGATTTCTATTGATTTCTCCTCACTTGCTGGATGGACCCCCAGTGTTGGAGATGACCGGTGTATCTCCGTCTCCGCTCACCGGTGGGACATCGACCGCTTTTCTGCTGAGCGGATGTGGGTTACAGCTGGTCATCCACCTGCAATCGGCGAGATGAAGGGTGGCCAAGCGATGCTAACCACCTAAGAAATGTATCAAAATCCCATGGGGGATTTACAGGTGCCCGGTGCCATGTATGAATTCTATATACCCGGCCTGGTAAACATACAAAAAGCTATTGAACATGGCCATTGAAATAGTGAGTTTTCCCATGAAAAATGGTGATTTTCCATAGATAAGTTAGTTTCCCAGAGGGTGTATATATATATATATCTTGTTGAAACCGTTGAAACCGACATGTTTCTTCGTCAAAACCCTGGTACCCGGATGGTACCCATCCAATAGATGGCTTATGGGTGTTTATTCCCCAAGTCATATGGTAATTTCGGTAACAAACGACCCATCCCCACATAGGCTTGTCTGAAAAAAAAGGTATCTCGGCATCCCGTTCGTTAATCCACTGCACCTAATCATCATAGCCATCCCACAGCGCCAGCATTCCTGAAATATTCCCATCATATCTTTGGTTGGTAAATATGCCGAAAACATCTAGCGAAAAATACCCAATTTGACAAATGTCAAATCAGTAAAATCACCTAATCATATTCGAATTATATCACAATGATATTCCCATTAATTATACAGTATGACCTTAAAATGGTTGGATTATCCCGAGATGTCACCCTTTGAAGCCTCAATGTTTGACATTTGTCTCATTTCAGCCAATGGTTTGTTATGTTCTTGCTGGACCTCCATAAAACCCCATGTTGATAATATTGATAAATGATGACAAATGACAACAAGCTGTTTCTCGGTTTCTCGGTCCTTGGGCCGCCTGTAGTTGGTCAAATCTCAGTTTGGTTCGCTGAAACCGTTGGCATCACAGGTCACAACTGCCTCCTGGGAGCGCGCCGTCTGAACAGCTCGGCGCTCGCGCACCAAGCGGACCAAGGTTTTGAAATGTTCCTGGCGCAAGTGGAAGATCCATTGCTGTTTGGATGTTCACCTGGAAAAGCCGTACAATGGGATATATCATGGGAAAATCATGGGATAGAAATGATTAATATATATATATAAATATA
>Ga0126342_10008776_pt1 | contig 18105 bp, 12 predicted proteins | sample Cyp1metagenome_FD_92528 | JGI IMG/M metagenome (GOLD analysis project Ga0126342, IMG submission 92528) | Coral microbial communities from Lord Howe Island, Old Settlement Bay, Australia - Cyphastrea 1 metagenome | ecosystem: Host-associated > Invertebrates > Cnidaria > Coral ... | reverse complement strand
GAGAGGAGGACGAGGCAGGAGGAGGCGGAGGAGGAGGAGGAGAAGGAGGAGGAGGAGAAGGAGGAGGAGGAGGAGGAGGCAACTGACATAAAATCTAACAACCCTCACCTGGCAGGTGGGGAAAAAACTTGCGGGAAACATCCTGTCATAGCACTTGACTACAAGCCGCATCATTGCAGTAAGGGGTATTCAAGTTTGAAGCCCTTTGAAAGGATTCAAATTATTTTGTGTTTAGCGATCTTTCTGTCTGATGATAGTGGGCAATCTACACAAATGAACCTGCAGGAATAAGGATTCCCCAAATGAATCCCAGTCCCAGTCCAAAGCATCGTGCCACTGCGATTTGCATCAAAAACTCAACATGCCCCAAAACATATGACTAATCTGGGATAAGGTGTCTAACAGCACTTCCCATAGGCACGACGGTTGCGAGACGACTTCTCGTAAAATGAGACGAGTAAGGTCTACTACCCAGTACCCTTTAGCAATTTCACCCGCTGGAAAATCACAAAAAATTGCAGCTGGGATTGTCCAGCCATCTTTTCCGGGTAGTCAGATTCACAAAGGGCTAGCGGATCAGCAGCATACGGCCGGATCCCCTGGAGTTTAGCATAGTTTAACTAGTTCAACTGTTTGAGGTGGCAAAGCAGTATAAAACAGTTCTTCATAACCCCAAACATACTGCACAAAGCAAGTTGTGGAAGGTTAACCCAATCCAAACAAGTAAACACATTTAATATACCCAGTACATCACAATTATATACAATTATCCTCCCAATTATACCATGGCAATGATACAAAGAACAACAATGATCATCATTGATCCACCATACTGCTCAAAAACTTAGCGTTTCATCCCAGAAATCATGGGTAGCTAATAACATGGTAATAACAATATGAATATAATAATTATACCAGTTACTTATGGAATATATGTATATATATATGTATGTATGTATAATCAAATATGTTCTAGCTATAAACATCCACTGCACATCCAAGCAAAACAAGAACAAGGATAATAGCTACAATAATTGATCCACAATTTATCCACCATTTCTCCCGGATTTTTCCCGGAATTTCTACACTTCTCCTGGCTGCTGACAAGGCACCCTGGACAAGCCTCAGAGACGGAGAAACGTGGCGAATCGTTGAAGGGACAAAGATTGCAAGGAGAACCATATGTGTTTAATGGGAATATGCTATTGTAATCGCCAAAAAGATCATATTAACAACATGATACCCTCTGGTTATTTAACATAGCCATGGAAAATGGTCATTTTATAGATGGTTTACCGAACTTAAAAATGGTGGATCTTTCCATGGCTATGTTAGTCATAACCAGGGAGGAGTTGGTTGAATTCCGTTGGAGCAGCCCTGGAAAAATGCCAGTGTCAGTGAGATCAGGAAAAATCGCGTGTACCCTCTTGTAATTTAACGTAGCTATGGAAAATCATCATTTTTAATGGGAAATTCCACTATAAATGGCCATTTTCAATAGCTATGTTAAATTACCAGAGGGTAGAATTCACAATCCCGGACCTATTTGTTGGTGTTTTGCTGAAAGTTTCAACTTTTAAGGTATTGACCAAAAAAAAGGGTATGGCACACATCCAGTCATCTAAGCAACGCGGAAAATCCTAAACCATCAACCATGCCCAAAGTTCCCATTTGGATCCATTTGGAGGTTTTTCAGTTTGGTGGTTGATATCCCGTTGTGCTGCTCGTATCCCCATAGATACACCCATAGTAACCATATTGAATATATGTTCTGCGAAATTTGGCCCACTTATACCTGGCCAATCTTAGATACGCTGCAAAAAAAAAAATCTTAGCTGGTCAGTAGATCCCATCTAAGATTGATCAATTTGGTTAGAAGATAATCCCATTGATACCAAAACCAACCTGCAACTGTCTACGGCAAAGCGACTTGCCCTTGCACTTCGGCCTCTCACAGGCTCCGTTCACCAACTGTGGCAGGCGTGGCTTCCACGAGGGGTTACAGAAAGAGAGCTTAAAACGGCGAAATATAGGGAACATCTCTGTGCCTCTCGGTCTCTCTCTCCAAATGCCCATCTATCATTACAGAAAATAACCAACCAAAGCGTGGGTTAAACCTTCTCATGTGACTCCATTTTGGCTCAAGGGTTAAGGATAAAGCGGCCTTGCATTTGGGGTTTGCTTGTTCTTCCTGAATCATTTGCATTTCATTGGATTGTCAGCCGTAAGTCAATGGCTGTCCGGCCAGTTCGAGCAGGGTGTCGACAACCCGATTGCCATATGTTAACCTTGCTGCAGCCTCTCCCGCGCCTTCCAATTCCAACCAAGGGCGCGCCTGTTTGGGAGTCACTTGCTGCTGCAGACATTCCACCAGAATTTCCAGCCACCGCCTCCCCACTTCTCGGCGCTCTCTGGAGATTCTGTCGGCTGTGATGAATTGCCGGCCCATGAGTAGTGCACTCTCCGTTGGTTCTGGAGAGTTGCGTGCCAATCTCCAATGCCTTGCTGCCCCCAAGGACGTGGCATCGCATCCCGCTATTGATTGACGAGCTGCTGTGGACCACCAGCCGCGCAGCTGGTATAGGATCACAGGGCACCACCGGGTGTCTGATGCAGGATCAATTGTGCGCCGGCCGTTCCTGCGTGTTTTCTCGTGTTTTCTCTACATGTTTGACAGTAAAGGAGGCTTAAATCCGTGTCATCCATTTTTTAACTTTAGCAAAGCTGAAATAGCCACCTTCACAGAGGGTCTTGGATCAACAACTTGCCCCAAAAAAAACTGGGATCATGAGCATGATCTCCAATGACAAGTATATGTGTCAGGTCTTTCAATCACCAGTCCATCATATGTTGTTTGTGTGTATATTGATTGAATGATTTCTTGATTGACTGGCCAGCTTCATTGTAGCTTCTATACTCAATGGGTTGAAACATGTCCAGCGTCCCATTTCCCTTTAAAAGGGAAAAACAAAAACACATAGCAATAGAAAATCCCAAGGGAATCCCTCTATAAAACTGAGTAATGTTCAAAACCAATACCGCTTGGTTGATAAGGATTCCCCTACTGGATTGTGATATTCCCCAACTTTTTGGGTAAGATATATGGTTAAATATATGGTTAATATATATATATGGTTAATGATGGTTAATAATATTCTGGTTGATGGTTGAGCCTACCCCTCTGCAAAATGATGGAGTGAAAGTCAGATGGGATGATGAGATTCCCAATATACGGAAAGTCATAAAACATGTTCCAAACCACCAACCAGTATTGGTCAGATTTGGTTAGTATAACCCCAATACCCCAATCATCAACCAACCAGGGTTTTGAATACTGCTCAACTGCCGAACTTTGTTCTTCTGCGTCGTTACCCCGCGAAAAGTCCAGAGACTTTGTCTCAACATGAACTGGCCAAACTGGAAAAAAATCACCAGTGTCTTTGAGGCTGTCACTCGGGGTTATTTGTGTGAAAATGAGGCAATTACTCCAAAATTTGACTTTTTTTTTGTACTTTTCCCAATTAAAAATGGCAATTCTGGCGTATACCGTACCTACTTTTCTAGCTAAGACTCAAACATCTGCCCAAGAACGGGATGGTCAAACATTTGATTGTGTATAACATAAGTATATTCTGTATATAGCTGTAGATACTATATCTAATGCAATAGAATAAATGTTATACACAATCAAATGTTTGATTGTATTGACTGGATAAAGTTCTTGACAATGCAATAAATTCAATAACTTTATCCAGTCAACCTTCGGCTCCAAATGGGCCCAACGTTTCGATCATCCCAGCAACAACACAAAAAACGGACCTCATATCCTGCTGGGCAGTCTGTCTTGCTGCAGCCTCAGCATGCGGTGAAACTAAACTGCGGCAGCTTTCTCTTTCTTCAACAACATCAACGGACATGCAACCACTATTCTGGACCATTCCGGACACATGCTTCAACCCCAAGCCCTTTAAATACCCTCCAGTAAACTAACATAAACTAACATCGCTATTGAACATGGCCTATGTAGTTCGTTGATTGACCTACAAAAAAACGGGTGATTTCCCAGTTTCGAATCAACGAGCCCAAAAGGAGCGATTCGGCTGCCCACTTCAAAAAGTGGACTCCATGTGATTTTCCTCAATGAAAAAAAATGGATACCCTCTGGTAAACTAACATAGCTATGGAAAATCAGAATTTTTAATGGGAAAATCAACTATAAATTGCCATTTTCAATAGCTATGTTAAATTACCAGAGGGTATCCCATGATCTCCCTAGTTTTGTAGTGTTTTATGTTGGTAAAAAAAAAACCGTCGATTCCTCCATGGTGAAGCACTACTTGTACATGTTGGGGCTATGAAAATCCATCATTATTCATTGTCTAATTTCCTACTGGTTGGTGGATTTAACCATCTTGAAAAATATGAGTTCGTCAATGGGAAGGATGACATCCCATATATTATGGAAAATAAAAGCCATGTTTGAAACCACCAACCAGCCTATCATTTGATGAGTTTTGATGGTTAGATCCAATCCGTCATTGCTAATCTGGTTGGTGGTTGAGCCTACCCCTCTGAAAAATATGAAAGTCAGTTGGGATGATGACATTCCCAATATATGGAAACATAAAAAATGTTCCAAACCACCAACCAGTAGTAGTGATTTTTATTCAATCAACTTGTCAAAGAATTGGTCGATTTCTGTTTGATTAGCAATCCATATACTTGCCATATACGATGATCCATTGGGTTAAAACCCAATTAAGTGCTTAGTTTCAATATGTCTTAGTGGTTAATCCAATCCAATTTGCCTTGGGCATCTTATCATTAACACCTCCATGTATCCGGGATTTCCCAGCCATGTTTGATTGGGGTAAATCAATTTTCCACGGTCAATCATTTGGTAGTCCACAAAAAAGAAACATATTTTGCTGTTTAGGACTACCAAATATGGTAACTATTGTTTCAGGTTATTTTCCATTGCAAAAAAACTAGTTGGGACTTTCCGCTGCCCAACCACTTGGATCACTTGGGATGACTCTCGTAGAATCCACCAAAATGAACTTGTTGGTGTACCACAACGGGTGCCCGGGCAGACATCCTTAGCATCTTCTCCTGCGAAAATCACCTGCGAAGGGGCGCGCAAAGACCACGAAAAGTGTACCCCCCAAAAAAAACAGAAAAGCAACAAGGAAATCAAGGTTTCGCACGGCAAAACATGAGAATATATATATATATATATTATATATATATTATATATATATATATATATTATATATATATATATGGTAACTGCCCCCCCAGAATTCCCATATTGAGTCTAAGGGCGCTGACCACAGGGGGTTCTTGGCAAGGGCGCTGAGCTATATAGTCAACTGGTGGCATATGATTTCACCATCAATTAACATGGATGAATATGACAAATATTAAGCATGACACATGAGGATAAAACAACTCGATGGTCAGTACACTGACAGGAAACCTGTAGAAAAGCTGCGGTTACCATGAAACTGTGGATTTCGGACTTTGAACGCTAGGGCTTGTAAGTAATCATATATTCTGGTTGGTGGTTTTTAACCATCTTGAAAAATATGAGTTCGTCAATGGGAAGGATGACATCCCATATATGATGGAAAATAAAAGCCATGTCTGAAACCACCAACAAGGTGTAATTTAGTGCCCAAAAAAAACAAGTTAGAAACTTGCCGTTAAAAAACACTTGTTTGATGGATAAATTGATAACTCAATGGATAAATGCCATCGTTCGGCGGCCGAAATCTCAACACTTTGCACAGCAGGCTTAGGTCAAAATCCATGACAGAGGACTTTTAGGTGTTGGACACAGTCGAAATGTTCCCATGGCCGCCGAACATACCTAACCGCAGCTACATAAACAAAGGTTCACCTGGTATTCTTTGATAATCTCAGATATCCAAAATTAACAAAATATGAGAAAAGTCGCGATACACACTTGGATTTGCTTTTCAGAAACACCAAAAAATCAAGACACATTCAATTTCTGATTCGTCGTAGTGGATTTCCAATTGGCAAACAAAAAACATTCACTCAGCGAATTCAGGTATATGGGGCGGTAAACAGCCTCTGGTGATTGAACATAGCTCCGGAAAATGGCCTGTTCATATGTGATATATGTGACTTTGCCTATCAAAAATGGTGATTTTGCACTTCGCAAACTGCGAGAAGGATAGTGAATTTCCATCTTAATAGGCACATGTTAATATTATTTATATGGATTCTTCTTGAAGATAGATTCTATGTTCATATATCATATGAACTGTTGGGAAATACTTATTCAACAGTAAATATAATATTCTCTTGATATAGTAAATATTCCATGTAGTTTCTATGTTCATACTTACACTCTGGTAAACAAACATAGCTATTGAACATGGCCCAGTCGAAATAGTTGATTTACCCAGCTAGAAAATGGTGGATCTTTCCATAGTTCTGGGTAAATTATAATATTTCACTGACCTGAATTAAGGCCATTTGGGGATGATTCCCCTTACTAACTATGATTATAGTGAGGTCGCAGTGAGGTCGTTATAATTTACCCAGATAGTTATGTAAATGTTTACCAGGCCGGGTATATCAACTGTTGGGAAAAGGTCGATGTTTTTGACCTGAACAAAGGGTGCCAGGGGATGGTCTACAGCCAAACATCGACCCACAATGAATCGAAGAATTCAAAGAAGGTCGGTAAAGGAATGCCATTTGCACCATCCCCCAGTCGTCACCATTTTGATAGGTGGTATAATTATATATATATGTATATATATATAAACCATTCCCAGTCATGGCTAGTACAGTAAGTAAAAATGACATTGTTTTAACCACATGACATCCACCTTCGGGATCAGTTCAGAGGGTTATTGCTGGATTCCCAAGGCCCAAAATTCTGATGATTCCCAGGCGATGGTGGCTTCTCCAGGGATCCCCCCGGGCGCCGCTGGGTGCATTTTTTCCAAGGCCAACTGGTCGGGACGAAGCCGTGAAGCCCCGATAGGCTGCAGATAGGCCCAGCACTGTACACTGTACAGGCAGCAGCCGAGGCTCATCCTTAGATCACTGGGAGACAAGCAAGACCAATATATGGGGTCGGGTCAAAACCTATTACTATCAATTTTAGTGGAATGAACACCCATTTACCAGCTACTTTGGGGTTCACTAGGTACCAGGGTTTTGACCCATAGCCATATTTGATTGATAAATAATGGTATAATCTTCTCTATGGAGAGGGACATTCCTCATAGGGACACTCCTGGAACACTCCTTTTTATTAATTTTAATTCGAAATATTTCAATGATATAACACCAATGATTGACAAATACAGATTTGAAAAATAAAGATTTGAAAAAACAGATTTGATAAATAATGATTTAATGCTGGCAGAAAATCACCATTTTTGATTAATAGGTAAATCATGTTAAAACAACCAGAGGGTGAGCTTTATGCTGATAAATTTGGGGATTGAACCATCCAACGTGTTGAACATTTTACCATGGAATAATGGCCTGGTATATGTGTGTGAGAAAATGATTGATGTACCCTCAATTTATTGCAGTTTGAAGAGACAATGCTGGTTCACCATGAAATTGTGGGCTAGCCTCTTTTCAAACAAACCCGTATGAAAGTTTCCAGCAATGGTAAACTATGGCAAAAAACTATGGTAAAAACCATGTATATACAACTACGATGGTTCATTCTTAGCTGTAGCACATTTTGCAGAGACATGCACGTGGCACAGAGTCAGCCAAAGAACTGGCACAAATGGGATCGATCAATCTACGTGGGAAGAATATCCAGGGAGCAAATATTACCCTCTGGTAAACGTTTACATAACTATGGGAAATCAATGAATATCACCATTTTATAGCTGGGTAAATCAACTATTTCGACTGGGCCATGGCTTCAAGTTCGCAAACTGTAAACGTTTACCAGAGGGTAAGAAGAAACATGTATCAGGGTATCTTATGCCACTATTTCACGAACTTGAAATACGGCTAGGGGATACTTACCCCGTGATGTCAAGGATATGAGGTCATTATCATTTGTCCATATCCAAACATAGTAAACATATGAAACCGCATGAAATCGCAAACTAATCCGCAACCTATTGTACAAATTGGGATTTGCCAAACTCCAATTAGTTTCTGTACAAATTGTGATGTGCTGCACATGGATTCGGGAGACGAAGATCCACATGAAGGAACCAGCTGAACCACCTGACTTGACTTCACATCCCAATTTTTGTGAAGCTGAGCCACTGCTTTGTTTTACTGAATAATCAAGCGTACAAACTTCTCCTGCCCAGGTATGACTCCAACATTTGACCAATCGCTGGATGATTTCCTCAGTTCTGGCCCTTTACCAGTGGTAAGTCAGTGAAGAAATGCCATTTGAGTCGAATGATAAGCCCATGTGTATACAGTTAACAACTAGTTATAGCTGGCAAAGGGCCATACCCTCTGGTAAACTAACCGAACTATGGAAAATCACCATTTTTAATGGGTAAATCCACTATAAATGGCCATTTTCAATAGCTATGTTAGTTTACCAGAGGGTAAAACTGTTTGGCAAGGAAGTTCGTGTCTGAAACATGCCAACTATGCCAATGGGAAGGCTGGGAAATCTACAAACGCTGGGAAGTTTGCTGGGAAAATTATCGAAGGATTCATTCGTGGAAAACACCCATTGCACTATTTGAGTACCGGAGGCTAAATCTTAAATCAACATGCAATCCCAATAAACCCCATTAAATCCCCTAGGATAAAATCCCGAACTACCGCAATTCAAATTACTGCAATTCTTTAGTTCTTTGGGTCTGGGCCAAACACCTAGAGTTTGACCAAAACCCGCAACAGAAACATGGGATGCAGCTGCTACTTCAAGATATTTCAACCAACATGAGGTCTGAACCATCTGCCCCCAGCTGTGCCCAGTGCCTCGGAGAAAAAAGATAAAAATGCCATGGTCTAAATATGCTGGTTGGTGGTTTCAACCCCTCTGAAAAACATTAGTCAGTTGGGATTATTATTCCCAATATATGGAAACAAATGTTCCAAACCACCAACCAGTATGGGATATGGTTCATATGGTTTCTGGTCCTGCATCCAACAATAGGAAGCATTACAATGGGTATGTAATGGATTGATAACCATTCCCCAATACGGGTTAATCCAACCCAACTCTTGATTATAGTTGGTGAAATGTATCCCATAACATATCCCCGTGAATCTACGCTAAAATCCATTGTTCTAATAGTTCTAATAGTTCTAATAGTTCTAATAGTTCTAATAGTCAAATCCATACTTTTCACCATAGCACATATAAAGCGACTTAGCGAATACATCCTGGATGTTTTCATTGAAGCCATATATGCTGAATTAAGCCTTACTATGTACATACATGTATATCTGGTTAATGGTTTCAACCCCTCTGAACAATATGAAAGTCAGATTGGATCATCATCCCAACTATTGGGGAAAACAAAATTCATGTTCCAAACCACCAACCAGATATATATATACACACATATATATATACACATATATATATATATGTCACATATATTATATGGAGGTTTCCTAAGTCATAGGGCTACCCCCAGTCATCCATGGGGCTTTACGGAACGCCCATAATTTCGGTCCCATATTTATCCGCTGGTAAACATACCAAAAACTATGGAACATCACCATTTGTAATGGGTAAATCAACTATTTCTATGACCATTTCAATAGCAAACTGTTAAATTACCAGAGGGTAAACATAATTTTGGGGAATGACCATCCAGAAATTCAAAATATCTTGGCACCAAAAAGTCCATCGTGACCACTTAGGAAGATGCAGGTATATATATATATATATACATATGGGGGTTTCCTGAAATGGGGGTACCATGGCGTACTTGGTGTTTATAAGGGAAAATCGATCTATATTTGGGGGTACCCCTATTTCAGGAAACCTCCATATGTATACATATTCCCCCTGGTTATAGGAAATAGTTACTGGCCAACACCGTGCCTTCTTGAACAACGTCGTCATTTGCGCGGGGCTTTCTCCGCCCTGGCCAAATCAGCCGCCACGCATGTCATGGCTACTGAAGAATTGATGGATTGGCTCTGGGATATTACCCTCTGGTAAACTAACCTAGCTATTGAACATGGCCATTTATAGTTGATTTAGCTACTAAAAATAGTGATTTTCCATTTAGTTTACCAAAGGGTAATGGAAATTTTGGTGTTATGTGGGATTGGTTTATGTAGGTAACACAATGTCATAAACCCTCCCCAGTCATCACCATTTTTATAGGTGGTATAAAACATTCCCAGTCATGGGGTATATTATTGCTTTGCCCACATCAATATCAACCAATATTGAAGATGCAATGGACTGATCGAAGGGAAACACTTCACCGGAAACCATCTTTTCACTGTGAAACATGTCGTCTTTTTCCGCACATTTTGCGTGAATGAAGTAGATGATACTAAGAGAAACCACAAGCCACAAGATCTTGGTTGGAAGGGAGGGCTTGCTTTACATGCTGAATGTGAACTTCGTAGATTGATGACATCAAGGCAATACAATGTCAAGACCAAAAACACATTGCACTCAAAGGCCAGCAAATGAGTGAACAATTGATCGGATGCATCCAGACATGCCCGGAACAACAAGTAGTCAATTGATTTCTGGTTGGTGGTTGACCTACCCCTCTGAAAAATATTAGTTGGGGTTACTATTCCCAATATATGGAAAAATAAAAGCCATGTTCCAAACCACCAACCATAGAATGTTTTGATGATCCGGAAAGGGACCGGATGAAGTGTGTCAACCTTTTGCAATCAAAAGGATCGGTGAGTGACCAAAAAACCACCGGTGGTTTTTTGTTCCAGTCCCTGATGGTACAAGGTGCTGAAGGTGCTTATGGTTTATGGCAAATACCCTCTGGTAAACTAACATAGCTATTGAACATGACCCAGTCGAAATAGTTGATTTACCCAGCTATAACATGTTGATTTCCATATAGCTATGTTTGTTTACCAGAGGGTACATCGAACTAGTCATGGGTCATTAAATGTCACCACTGAACATCACCCAACCATGAGGTATCTCATCTATGCCATTCAAAGGTGATGTCCAATAGCCCCAAAATGGGACATTTACCAATCCCTGCTAGTTGACTAGGATTTTAGAAGCCAACATCATGTTCCGGGGGGCACCCCCGACTGTTTTTGGTCATAGCGTATATAGACCGTCTAATAGAGACCTCTGAGTTTCAGCCATTTGAGACGTCCCAAAAAAAGGGGGAAGCCTAACCCATGTCGCATCGATGGCGCGCCTGATCTACCCACTTCTTCCAAAAGGATGGGACTCCTTGGTACCAAGCCGTGGCAGCGATGGGAGCTGAACAAAAAAACCATGAGGCTAATGATAGGTAATACATGGTAATACATGGTAAAGAACCCTTTAATAGAACCCTAATAGAACAGTAAAATGATGGTTCCCCAAAATGATGTTTACCCTCTGGTAATTTAACATAGCTATTGAAAATTGCCATTTATATTGGATTTTCCCATTGAACATGGTGATTTTCAATAGCTATGTTGAATTACCAGAGGGTAATACATGGTAATGAACCCTTTAATAGAACCCTAATAGAAAAGTAAAATAATGGTTCCCCAAAATGATGTTTACCCTCTGGTAATTTAACATAGCTATTGACAATTGCCATTTATATTGGATTTTCCCATTGAAAATGGTGATTTTCAATAGCTATGTTAAATTACCAGAGGGTAATACATGGAAATGAACCCTTTAATAGAACCCTAATGGAAAAGTAAAATCCGAGTAAAAGAATGACCACTCACTTTTCTATCGTTTTGGACCCTATGATATCACAATCTTTTATACATCATATAGCCAAATATATGGTGGTAATATCGTATATAGCCTTGTCTCAAGATGGGGAATATCCGTCTTGGCCCCTGAGAATTAATTAGGAACATAATGACAAACCACTGTATCTGGTTGGTGGTTTCAACCCCTCTGAAAAATATTAGTCAGTTGGGATTAATTGTTATTCCCAATATATGGAAAAATAAAATTCATGTTCCAAACCACCAACCAGTTATTGTAGGGTTCCAAGTGTTGAGAGAATTCCATAGATAGTCACATAGTCCTAAACAGGCTGTTGATCATTCACGGGCTATCATTTGCAAATGACTCCATTCTTTTGCGGGGGGTAACCCGCAGTTTATCAACCGAGGTTGTGTATAAATCCTGGGTTGACATTATATGACTATGAAATGTAAATCTGCAATTGGGTGTATCATCCTAGTTGTTGTTCAGACCCTTTCTGGTGAGATTCTTGTCTTGGAGTCATCTCGAACGAGTGCGCAATCTGAACATCCAAAAAGCCTGAACTAAGGTGATGTTTTGATGTTTTCTGGCATGGTAATCATGACTTGTTGCGCATGGTTTTTCAAGATTGCCGAATGCTGCAGACCGCTACCCATCAATTTGGTAGCAGACAGACCTCAGGGTGACAGCCCAATGAGCCATGTTCGGAACCCTGCGTCATCTCTATATACTGATACTGGTTGGTTGAGAACGACCTTCCCCGTTCATGGATTGTGATAATCCAAACAAAATAATCTTGGTGAGTATACCCTCTGGCAAACATACAAAAAACGATGGAAAATCACCATTTTTTCATAGATCAATCAACGATTTCGACTGGGCCATTTTCAATCGCAGAGGGTCCCCGAACACATCAACCAACTCAACGGGGAACCACCATCAACCCGGCAACGGAATTTTTAGGACATCCATGGATCCATGGAGCATCATGGACAGGCGACCAGCGCCCCCCAGTGATGTTTGTTGGTTTCTAATCCTCTTTAAATATATTTCAATGGGTAAATCCACTATATATGGTTGATGATGATGGTTAATATATGGTTAATATATGGTTAACATATGGTTTATATATGATTAATGATGGTTGATAATATATCTGGTTGGTGGTATACCTACCCCTCTTCAAAATATGAGTTCGTCAGTTGGGATTAATTATTATTCCCAACTGAATGGAAAAAGAAAATTCATGTTCCAAACCACCAACCATTATAGTTATATCCCCTAATCAACCCTAGTTATTGGAGTTACAAACACACGCAATCTATAGGGCCCCACCCTGTATATTTTCCATTAAACATCCCAGTGTCTGAGCAGCTTCAAAAAAAGCCGTTTCCCCGCAACCATCTGCTGCTGACGTGGCAGACCCTCTGCGGATGTAGCGAGTTCCTTCCGAAGGAATGGGTCCAATAATGTCCTTTTGGTAAAAATAGAGGGGCCGGTTTGGTATACCATCTATCATCATTTCCCTGTTGTCAAAGGGGTTTCTCCAAACCCCTCTAGTAATCAACCAACCAATGGGAAAAGGACATCTATGAATGGGTCTGCAAGAAAAACTTGAGGACAAATCTCAAAATCCCTTGGTTTGTCATTTTTTTAATTTTCCAACAACATCTCAATGGCCATTTCAGGATCCTAAAATGGAGGTACCTACCATATATAAGGCCTATGTAAGGGGATATCCCCAGAAAATATGGCCTTATATGGTACAGTACCTCCATTTTAGGATCCTGAAATTCCCATTGAACATCTGGTTGGTGGTTTTAACCATCTTGAAAAATATGAGTTCGTCAATGGGAAGGATGACATCTCATATATGAAATGGAAACTAAAAAATGTTTGAAACCACCAACCAGAAACTGTTGTTTCCGGGTATACTCCAGAAATCAGCGATAGCCAACCAATAGTTCTGGATAAAGTACAATAATTCACCAACGTCAAGAGTTTGGCCATTTGGGGATAGTTACGCTTACTAACCATCTATCCACATATTCCATAATATTCTTCAACAATATTCCATAATATTCTTCAACATTAATATTCCCCATTCTTCAACATAAATCAGACAAACCACATATTCAGATGGCACATGGCCAATCTTGCATACTCTGCGTATCCAAAAAATACTTTGGCTGATCCGACGGCAATCGATTGAATCTCACGCGTGGGGCGTTATGGAAACAAGCCATTTAAGGTTGACCTACGTGGTTGACGTTGGATTTTAACAGTTACCATCTGGTTATGGCTGACAGTTCACCATGGAAAATCACTCATAAATGGAGGTTTTAATGGGAAAAACACAATTTTTAATAGGTGAACCATCTATTTCTATGGGCCATTTTCCATGGCCATGTTAGTCATAACCAGAGGGTATATGGGTGTGTCTAGAGTACCCACAATTTGATCGTTTATCATATTTTCAAACGAAGTCCCAATTCAATTACTTTTGCCATTATGAACCATTCTTGTTGACCATGATCCAGAATCCATAACAAATCTCAACACAAATACAAGCATTATATCCCTTTACATTTACATCCATATTATATCCCCAATGCGGTTGTTTAACATTCCCGATTGTTTCACACACGTTGTCGTATGAATGTTTGATTCCACTTATGGGAAATCACCAATTTTTCAGATGATTGTCCCAGCAGTTTTTTCATGCTTGAAGACTCGCTATAACCACCAGTCTTGACGATTTTTGATGGTTGAAAGCTCAATAAACAGGGGGTCAACATATCAATTTAGAGTCATATTGTTGGAGCTCTCTTTGGTGGATTGACATATTCACATGGGGTTGTCCTAAAATAGGGCTACTGTACCCCTAAATCATCCATTTATAGATGGATTTTCCCTGAAATAAACCATCCAACTACTGGGGTACCTCCATTTATGGAAACCCCCATATAAATCATATAAACCCCCATAAAATCCATCTATAAATGGATGATTTAGGGGTAGCCCCATTTTAGGAAACCCCCTTTATCATCCTTTATCAATAATATTCCAAAAAAACATCCACCAGGGGCTCCTCAATGACCTTCTTCTCCTCCGCGAGCCGGTCTTCGATCTCGCCCAACAGGAGCCGACATCCTGGGCGGGTTGGATTTTGCTGGTGGAACTCCCCAAAAATGTGGAGATCGGCGACGAATTAAGGGGTTTTTCACCATGAAGAAATGGGCAGTGAACTTATGGTTGACTAGGGCGAATAAATGGGATAGGGATCATATATCTGGGTAAATTATAATGTTTCACTAACCTGAATTAAGGCCATTTGAGGATGATTTCCCTTATTAACCATGATTCCAGGGTCGGGAGAACAGTGAGGTCGTTAGAATTTATCCAGACTATTTGTTGGTAATTGCTGAATTGGGACCATCATGGTTTTGCTGAGACGCAAAAAACACAATGCTTAAAATCACGTGTTGTTCACTACTCCCGCGTCACGAATCCAGATTTCTTCTTTAAGGATGGAAAATGTAAACACACAATTGAAACACCAACCTGAAGTGGGTACTTGAAACTTGCATCTCACTGAGTAATTGGACTATAGACTATTATATAATCTATAGCTGAGGATGTCAATGGATGTCGAAAAAAATGGTTTGTCCAAAAATGCTTGGAGCACCCCACGCAATTGTTATTTTAAATTCGGAAAACATGATAAAACAATGCATGGATTGGGGTACCCAATTTTCAAACAAAGTCAAATAATCTCAAATAAATGACCCACGAGTATGAATAATTCACCAAGCTGGATTGAAATTCCAAGCAGAAAAGAAAGTACACAAGTGAGACGTGACCAACTAACTATCAAATGGAAATGGATTTCTGGTTGGTGGTTTCAACCCCTCTGAAAAATATGAAAGTCAGTTCAGAATATTATTCCCTGGAAAAATAAAAGCCATGTTCCAAGCCACCAACCAGATTTTCATTTTAGACCTTGCAATCCACATTTTTTTTGTCTTGTTCATCTCATGTTGAATGAATTCCCAAGTTTGTCCGCATGGCTGTTTGAACCCAAACTGGATCCATTTGGGCCACTTGTCTCCAAGGCAAACCATACGTGTGTGTTGTGAGGTTGACTTAATCTTTAAGAACCACCAAATTCCCCAAGAAATATAAAATCACTGGCAATTTGAGGGTATCACCAAGCTTGCTGGATACTAATTTAGTGGATATCATCAATTTCGGGTCTCCTAATGTTACTAATGTTCATGGTTAATCTTTGGTACAGTCGTAGTCCACAAAAAAATGATATTTTGCTGTTTATGGCTATTTTCCTAAAGGATTTTTCAGTCGCCATCCAAGATCATCCAAGGTTAGGGATGTTGGGGTATCCAACTCGATGTCTCTGGAGGTAAACCCGAAGTCATTTTCGGATACCCCAAGTCATCCAGTTGTCATCCAAGTCATTAGATCATTGGCTTTAAGGGAACATATGGGAACATCTAAACCGGAACACCATCGGATTTTCCCATGAAATAATGGGCTTTCCTGAAAAAAAACAAGTCTTCCCATATTGAATCATGAAACCTATGATTCCCATGAAATATCGGTTTCAATTGGTTTAAACCAATCCATTGAATCATGACTTCGTCTTGAAACCTATGGGTGACGACTGGAAAAATCCCGCATAGGAAATTTTCCAAATCTCTTCATCAAAATGAGCAGCTCGTTGGACCATGCTGTGCCAACAAAGGGCACCGTTTTTTTGGGTTTTGGGGGTGTTGCACTTGGAATTTCGATAATGATTTTGTGTAAATCCACTATGGTTAATGATGATGGTTATTATATGGTTAATATATGGTTAATGATGGTTAATAATATATCTGGTTGGTGGTTGACCTACCCCTCTGAAAAATGATGGAGTGAAAGTCAGTTGGGAAGGATGACATCCCATATATTCTGGGAAAAAAAAAAGGTTTAAAACCACCAGCCAGAAATGGTCGAAGATTGGGATTTACCCATTCAACATGGTGAAGAATAGGACATTGACTCCATTGCCGAAATTTCATGGAGGTTTCTCAACTCGGTACCCAAAAAACATCAAAGTCATTAGATCATGACTTAGTATTGAAACCCAGATTCGGGCATCCCCGCTTTTTGAAACCCCCCGCCAAATCTGGTTTAGGATGATTTTATCCACTAAGGAACGAACAGTTGACCCACTAAATTTGTCACTCCTGAAAGTAGCAGACGTTACACACTTTTGGACTAGCTACACTTTCAAAGTGGGCCTTTTGTTTGGTTCCTTCTTGCAAGTCTTTTCCGAACTTAGCCAAACATCTCCATATTTCGTGATTTCACTTCCAATTTTCCAGATGTGTTTAGTGGATTACTGTATCCTGTTTGTTATTTGTTCATCATGCTGGTCACGTTCCAATTCTCAACTAACTGCTTCCCCTGTTTGATGGCTAACATCACGCCTCCCCTCCCCTTTCCAAGCTTTCCAAGCTTTCCAAGCATCTAAAACGATGTGCCGGCAGCGAATCTGCGAAGGCATCCGCCAGCTTCAGAAAGCTTGCGTCATCACTGGAACCTTGGGCGATCAAACCACGGGGACTCCCATGACGGATCCTAACGGTGCTGCTATATATGGTGTGCCATGGATCCCATCAAGATACCCCCTTTATGTTAGCATATATACCAGCACCATGGATCCGTCATGGGTATAGATTCCCAAAGTAGTGGATTTCCCAATAACAAAATCGTCTTCAGCAAATCATAGCAAATCCAGGATTTTTTGTTGACCAGAAAGGTGGAAAGCACGGTAATTTTGAAGCCAACAAAAAATAATTCCAATTCTGGGAAGAGTTGTTGCGGGACCAGCAACATACTGCCAACCAATGAACATCTCCAAAAAACTTCAACTTGTCTATCCACAGGGCAATTTCAACCACCTAACCATGGCCATCAACCACAGTTCCAGCGTTTTGCGGCTTCTTTCCTCATGCATCACCCCGGTGACCCTTTTCACAGCAATAGATGACCACCAGCAAATATCATCACACCATTGAACATCATTAGACATGATTTAATATAAACTAGGCAACCGGTTGACTCGGCGCCCTTGTAAGGGTGACGAATTTGAAATTGTCATTTTTGAGGGTAAGAGAGAAAATGCTGGTATTTGCAGGAGTCGTCAAAAAATGTGTACAACATGG
>Ga0126342_10008775_pt1 | contig 18106 bp, 18 predicted proteins | sample Cyp1metagenome_FD_92528 | JGI IMG/M metagenome (GOLD analysis project Ga0126342, IMG submission 92528) | Coral microbial communities from Lord Howe Island, Old Settlement Bay, Australia - Cyphastrea 1 metagenome | ecosystem: Host-associated > Invertebrates > Cnidaria > Coral ... | reverse complement strand
GGAGGGACTGTCATCATCGTGTCGCGGCATTGTTCGTCCCAACGAGGATGCAACAATGATATATGATATATGATATATAACAATGATATATATGGGGGAGGGGGCAGGGGGGGGCCTTTCGCGGGAAAAATCACGTGATGTCCTTGGGGAGCCCCGGAATGCTTGCTAAAGCAAGAAGACTCTAGCGAGCTGACGCTAGCTTTCGTGATAATGCCAATAATTGCCAATAATGATAAAATGTAATTGAATAACGATGATGATGGTGATGATGATGATGATGACGATGACGATGACGATGACGATGACGATGACGAGGACGAGGACGAGGACGAGGACGAGGACGATGATGATGATGATGATGATGATGGTGGTGGTGATGGTGGTGGTGGTGGGGGGGTCCCCCCCCTTTCGCGTGAAAAATCACGTGATGTCCTTTAGCAGCCCCCGGAATACTTGCTAAAGCAAGAAGACTCCAGCTAGCTGACGCTAGCTTTCGTGATATATATATATATATATATATCCTTTTAGAGATAAAGTAGTGCAAAACAAAATCCTAGACAGGTGGTATCACTTTTCATATGCATTGGAAACACTAGAGGGTCTGATTAGGTTTGTGTACTGGACATCTTCAAAGTCCTATCTCTGTTCACACCGATCTGGCAATTGAATCTGGCAACGGAAAAATCCTTCATTTATGTTCATGTTATGTTCATATTGAATGGATTTACCAAGAAATATGAAGAAAATATGATACCCCCAGCCTAGATTTACCCGAAGGCAAATCCACATTGTTCTTGATTATATAATCCATGTGAACCCTCCATTTCCCTGTTGCTTACACCTCCAACCTGCCGAGGGTTTATTTGTGATGCCCCACCCCACGGCCCAGCAAGCAGCGCACCCCGCTGATGCAGCCAATGGGGGGCCCTTGCTCTGCAGGTCCGGGGTTGCACCTGGCGCAGGTCAAACAAAACGGATGCCCAGCCATTGGATAAAGGCAAAATTGGCAGGAAAAATCCATATTTGCCTGAAAAAAACGTGGTTTCCTATGGACATGTCCTTGAAACAATCCAACCAATGAAGGAATTAAGAAAAAATGGTTGCGAATGGTTTCGATGCTTCTTTGGAAATGGTCACAAGATATTATCAATTTTGCTGGCTTGAACAAACCATGGGATATAGTAGCCAGCCAATAGAGTTTGAAACCTGTTGCGGAAATAGCTCCACTATGTTTTCCTATGTTTAGAAGGTTTGTTAATACATAGGGCTATGAGTACCATGCATATCAAACCTCTTGGTATAGGGCCATACAGCGACCAGCAGAGGTTTCACCACATTTGGCACCTTGCAGTGTGTTTATCATTGAGCATCTCCTCTGAAAAGCTTGGTTTCGTAGATATGTTGTGGGATCCTCAAAATGTGGAAAGATGATGAAAGATGATTCTCCGCAGTGTTAGTTGTGTGTTCCATCATGTTCTGTTTTGGTCAGCAAGAAAAAGAGAAAATCCTCCAATCAGTGCAGCAACGGCCTTTGTGTCTCTGCAATGGTGCCATGGCAGGGAAAGCCTGACGACCGTCTAGGCAAAGGTGACAAATGTCTTTCTCTCTCCCTCTCTCTCTAATAAAATATAACATATAGTTATATGCATGTATAGTATACATAGATATTGTATATCAGCTACGCAATCATCATGATACTCATATACAATAGATCAGAATAGATCATGTGTGTGACCCAGAGAAGCCACCCATGGAGTTTTCTCTGCACCTCCATAGGCGCTGTAGCGAGCAATTTCTCTGGTGCGTTTTTGTGCGCCGTTGCAGCTGGCACTGCACTCCTGATACATGGGCAGCACAATTTTTCGGGGGAATGCAGAGGGTATACCCCCAGATACCCCAGACAATTTAAGCGGTTTACACACACAAAAAAAAAAAACGTTTCTATTGTTGTCAACGGATTCAGATTGGAACAACATGAACAACCATGCATTTTTGACAGTAAAACCATATGGAACCCACTAATTCTGGTAGTTGTTGGTGCCACTGATCTCCGCCAATGAGAATCCCTCATAATATGATGCTCCCCCAAAATGAATAGGTTCATAAGCTAGAGGTGGGTGGTACTTGACATAACCAATGATATCATGGGTATATAACCATGTATATATTATATATAAATATGTAATTATGTATATATATATACACACATGTGGTTATCTACCCATGATATCATTGGTTATATAAAGTTATATATATATTATATATATATATATTAGGGATAGGGATCACCAACACGCTGGTCTGGCTGGTCCTCCCATGAGCTCCAGAGGCCAAATTGGCAATCCTGCGCGCCCATCCTGCGGAGGTGGCTGGATCTTCATGGGGTTTGGTAAGATGTAAAGAAGAGGTACCTGACCAAAGGGACAAGTTTGAGCAGTTTTGGAAATGATGTGTTTGTTTTGATCTTTTTACACAAGTTGATGGTTTGTTGCGATTGATTTTGACAGTTGTGGTCTCTGCAGAAGCAAAACTGGCACAGTACTTTCACACAGGCTACATCAGGCTATAGCATGTTTCAGGACGCGCGAGAACAGAAAAAAGCCCACTATGTTCCACTGGGTTCCCCTGCTCACTTTCGCACTCAGCCACTGCCTGTGATGTGCTTGATTGTGCTACATATGTACGTGACCTTTTCCAACGTGTTGTGATTGATGCCATGACAAAAAGACCACTGACAGTTGTGTATTGGGTCTGCATCAAAAGTAGACCACCGTTTGAAAACATGTGCTGAGTTGCTACTAATGACCAATGTCTACTGTCTACATATCTATGATCCATATCAATGCTCTTCAGGGCCCCATTTTTGTACACACTTGCTCACACATCCATCATGGCTGGGGAGCTCACCCTGCGGTAGTTTCCAAACAAGAGGCATGTTTGGTCAGTACCAAAAGAAAAAAGAACCCAAGGCTACTCAATTTTCCGCTTCCACGTGACCTAAAATCTATGGTGCAACTTCTTTCGTGCACTCCGAACCAGGTCCCGCACATCACAAGGCTCATAATCCTGATCTGATCCTTCTGGTGGATAGCCGCAATGATTGGCCTGTGGCTGATGTAATTTCAGCTGGCCCGGCAATCGGAAATCACGATATGATCTACAAACTGGGGGTGCATTAAGCATCATTAAGCCATGTTTGCTGACATTTGATTACCACAGGACAGGCAGAAATGCTCATGCACTTGGACTTACTTCAAATATACCAACTTGTACTGAGCTACCCCATTTAAAATTCCACGAGTTCTGTTGGTGTGGAGCATCTCTGAGCAAGTCAAGAAGTAATTTAAGAAAAATGAAGCCCCACGGACATAGGTTTGTCCGAAAATAGCATCCCAAAATCCACTGATCAATAATCATTACCCCTATTCAAATGGCCCTTTGCTTTTGGAGGTAACCACTTTTCAGACACACCCAATGGCGTCATGCTGTGATTTCTGCTGCCCACCTTCACTTTCTCGACCCTCGACCGTGAACCTCAACTGAAAACGACGAACGACCCAGCGATTTTTGGGTGAGCCAGCTACTTAGCCAGCTACTTGAGATTTGTTGTTTTTTTTGATGTCCATGATCTTGGATGATGCAAGAATATATATATGTACATACGTATCTATTCCAGATATATAATGACCATAAATGACCATAACTACTAATGATCTTGGATGATGAGGTAATGATCAACAGCCAAACCATCGCCACTGACCATCGTTTCCTCTCAGGTCCACGCGAGTGCCACCTTGACCGCAGGTGATACTGCACCTGGAGATGAGGTCCTTTGATGTTGGATGTGGATGATATGGGGGGTCAAGACCAATGATGGGATATTATATAACATATATTACCCTCTGGTAAATTAACATAGACCCTGGCAGAGAGGGGTTGGAAGACTAGTTTCCATTAAAACTATGCTATTTTCAGGATCTATGTTTATTTACCAGAGGATATATTATATAACCAATATCATAATGGTATGATGGTATTTTCCTGGACTATTGGGATAGTTAACCCATATCATAATCTGCTTGGTGGTTTCAATGGTTTCAATCCCTCTGAAAAATATGAAAGTCAGTTGGGATGATGAAATTCCCAATATATGGAAAAACAAAAAAATGTTCCAAAACACCAACCAGTAATGGTATGATGGTATTTTATTGGACTATTGGGATAGTGGGAGATGACATAGGAAAAACGATCGTACCATCAAAACATATCAGAAATTATCAGAACATATCATAACTGAGGATTAATGTGGGAATATTATGGGATATTAACCAATAATCAAATCTTCTATCAATAAGTCCTAACCACCAATATGTGGGCGTGTCTGAAAATGGAGAGGGCAAATATTCCCCCAAAAGCCATCAGGAATAGGGAAAACCAAGAAAATTATGATATGGAATTGGTGGTACCCGTACCTTTTCAGACAACCCATCAGCCAGGGGCCATTGCCACCCGTTGAGCTTTGCAGCCTGCCCTGGCACTGAGTTCAGCACGGTCCCCAAACAGACCACTGACCCCACTCACCGTTGGTGCAGACCTCTGAGGGTGCAGAACCCAGAAATGGGGGGAATTCCTCCCAAATGGCCATACAAAATGCAATCTATTTATGGAACAATGAGCTTCTACAGTAAAACTCACTGGATTTTGGGGGTGTGTTCGTGATGGGATGACTTGGTTATGGCTGAACGTCCAAGGTATGCTGTGTAGCAAATGTCTTCATACAAGGTATCTCCTGTGCCTTGAACCCGGAGAATAAATACGTTCGGTCACTAGAGAGCAACCCCCTGTATTACCCAAAATATTACCATCTGGTTATTTAACATAGCCATGGAACATCAACATTTTTAATAGGTAAACCATCTATAAATGGGCCATTTTCCATGGCTATGTTAAATAGCCAGAGGGTAAATCAACAAATGGTAAAATTAGGTGAGGTTTTGTGGGATGTTGCACGTGGCTTCACCAAATGCTTCGTCTGAAATGTGGTACCCCAAAATCCCTTGGTAAAAAAAGACACGGTGTTTTTTCCATATTAAAATTGCAATTTCGCAATGTCCTCCATTTTTGGCCACACACATTTTGGAGTACCCTCTGGTAAACTAACGTAACTATGGAAAGATCCACCACTTTTAATGGGAAAACTCACTATTTCAATGGCCATTTTCAATAGCTATTTTGACATAACCAGAGGCTAAATCCATTAAATCACCATTAAATCCCATTAAATCACCATTAAATTACCAGAGGGTACATTTGTTTCTACCTGGTAAACTCCATTTTCAAATCTGGTCACATCATGTCACATCGAGACATGATGATCTCCCTGGTCTCCATCCATACACTCCAGGTCCCGACCGATGAGGGTGTGCAGGACACGGCACAGCTGATGTCAGGAACCACCTGTCCAAATGGCTGGGATTTTTTGGGGGATTACCCTCTGGTTATGACTAACATAGCCATGGTATAGATGGCCATAGAAATAGTGGATTTTCCCATTAAAAATGGTGGATCTTTCCATAGTTATGTTAGTTTACCAGAGGGTAACCAATATCATAATGGCCCATTTATAGATGGTTTACCTATAAAACATGGTGATTTGAAAAATGGCTATGTTAAAATAACCAGATGGTAATCATTGATATCACTGATATAGAAGATCAATCTTCCAAATGGTTCAATGATTTATCTCCATTCATACTTCCAAATGGCTGATATAGATGGGGATCTATACTATAGAATCTATACAATATACGGGCTTCAAAGTGGGTATGAAGCTTTCAACTGGTGGATTAATGTACGACCAGCTACCAGGGCCTTCTTTCGGATGTCCATTGGTGTAACTCCTTGACTGAAATTGTGGTTTACAAGTGGGGATGGCGGGGCAAATCTAGGATCTGGGATCCTAAAATTATTTATAATCATGTCTAGTATCAAATTACAGATATACATATGATTTAACTATTTGTTTACATGTATACGCATAGAACTTAACTATAATCATATTCATTGTCAAATTGTGTATCTGTTTTATCTAATAATATATACATATATATATATATATATTATAGATCATAATATATCGTAAATTTCTACATCCCATAGATCTGAAATTTCTCAGCACTAAACTCACCCGTGCCAAACTTTGCGGCGATGATCCCATCGAGTTTTTCCCCGGCGACCTCCTCTTTGGGCAGCGGGTCGCACTTCGCTCCCTTGCCCGTCGGGTGGACCTCTGCGCTGCTCGGCGAGCTCAGCGAAGAAGAAAAGGGCTCGAGATGAGGAAATCCACTGGAAATCCGATGGAAAATGATAGAAATCCATAAGAAATCCATAAGAAATCCATAAGAAATCCAGTATCATGAAGATTTATGAAGTAAATGATGGAAAATGAATGAAAATGATAGTTACTAACATTGAAACTTTCGAATGCTAATTCATCACATGGATTCAAATGGTGTATTAGGATTGGAGAAAATGATAGAAAATGGGTTGGGAAAGTAGGAGGGTATAACCATGCATGGAGAAATATGGATAACCAGTAGATACTCAAAAAGTCCAATTAAATCAAATAAATAAACTAAGTTGATCACCACAGCCCATGGCTCAGCAACAACTCTTAGCAGCAATTGAGGAAATGACTGGGTGATTGGGCATAATTACGATACAACATTAACATCTCTCAAGGGCTATGGATGTGGCTTATTGTTTCAGAGAGAAACACTGTTTGCTGGTTGTTAACTTTGTTAACCAACAGATGCGGAAATAATGTGGTGCACCGAAGTTAAGGATCATCAACGTGCCCCATGGAGGTCAATGTTGATCCCAAATATGACCCTCCAGTAACATGACGATTCTGGGGTTGGAAGAGTTTCCACTGGAGATTGGTCATTTCCAGGGTCGTTGATTTGAGGCTATGGAGGCTATGTGTTTTGACCCATCCATGGCCAAACGGCCAAACCCATCCACTGAAGATTTTTGCGGCCGAGGAACGGCAATCTCTCGGGCACGCGAGCGATGACCCAGTCCACAATACTGGGCCTGGTGCAGGTCTGATCCACAGGAAAATTCACCCGTGTGTAAATATAAGTTACCCTCTGGTAATTTAACATAGCCATGGAAAATGGCCCATTTATAGATGATTGTCCCATTAAAACCTCCATTTATAAGGGACCTTCCATGGCTATGTTAAATAACCAGAGGGTATGTTTGGGGGAGGTTCCACCTTCTGCAACTCGCTCGAGCCGGCGAGGTCACCTTCATAGGATAGGATAGGTTCCAGATCCCAGGCCGCGCCTGCTTACAGTCGGACCAGCCTTTCCACTCTCCCCACTGGCAATCCACGTGATCTCCGCCTCACTTTAGGAATGGAAAGAAGACAAAGAACTCACCAAATAGCCCACTGGATCTGGAATCCACTTGATGACAATCTTCAACTTCAACCAAACTGCAAGGTTTCACCCTCCAGTTTGGTTGTTTCAAAGCTACATTATACCACATTCATATCGCCCTTTCACAACTGCCCATTTGCAGAGCCCGAGTTCAAGCTTTGGCTACAGAGAACTAGCAGTTGTCGACACTTAGCTCTGTTCTTTCCAATACCTGGAACTGACTGGACCCCTTCACCCCTTCCTAGAAATCTTGATGCCTCATTCTACAGGTAGAACTGGTAGAAACCATCCGTCTTAGCCAAAGCAATGTCACCACGCGATACGGCCCGCACAGATTTCGCTGGTGCCCTCCCCTTGGCATCCATCCACCTGCCACTCTGGCCCGCAGTGAGAATAACTCGTTTTAAAAGTGAAATCGTTACCCATAGGATCCATGTATGCTATATATGGTAACATTTACCATCAATATACCCCCAATGTTAGCATATATATACCATACATGGATCCTACGGGTTAAGTATTGTATGGTTTGCGGATGTTTATGGATGTTTATTGATGTTTGTGATTTGTCACATTACCAAATCCATTGGGTTCATATATACCAAAACGTGCCCAACCGACATTTGATAAAATCTCGTTCCGATCGATGTAAATCCATGGGCCCAGTGACAAGCAGCTTCACAACCACCTATAGACTTAGGGATTGAAGACAAAAATTCTTAATGTTCAGCTGATTTGGTGAAATCCTGATCATCGTTGGTTTCAATACGGTACAATGTACCATCACTAATCATCTCCGCTGCTTCTGCTTGGACTGTGGTTGTGCAGTTTGTTGAGAAGTATGCAAGCTGAATCACTGAACGTATGCAAGCTGAATCACTGAACCGCCAGAACGAGTCTTGGGTGGATGGAAAATTCCAGAATCATAGGCTTGTTGTTTGAATTCTCCGAATCAATCCCCCATGAAAAAATATGTATACATCATATCGGGCATAGAGATATAGAATCTTTTGTAGGATGGCAAACATGTGTATAATATGTTATAAGATGTTCTAAGCTAGCAGAAGCCCTACAGTGTCCGCTGAAATCAGCTTTGCCTCCCAAAGCACCACGTTGCAGCCGCGGCCAGAGCTGGAGGCTGCCTCCGGCGCTCAAGGATTGGGTATATACCAACAAGAACAGGGACTTCTGATAACTTTTAGCAACCATCAAAAATACATAGAAAAGTAAAGGATCCCAATTTCAGTCGGATCTACGTTTCTAATATTTTCTATATTTTGGGGGGTTACTATAAAATAATTAAATGAATCTAGAAATAATGTGGCAAACCCAACAATAAACCCTCCCCAATCATCAACCATTGAATCATGTGGCTATCGTTTTACATAAAATAATCCTTGGGTATTAATCCACTTGGGTATGATTTACTATTGGATTTACCTGATTGCCAACAATGGGCGCGTTACGTGGGGATACATGATGTACTGTAGCCAACAAACATGTCGCTTTAACCAACCAAAATGGGGATGAAAATTTCAAAAAACACTCGGATCATGTCCGATCAAACTATAGTAACTCCGAACAAGATAGAAAATAATGCTTCCAGGTTAGTATAAATGAAATTCACCTCATACTTCCAGATGTCTCACGTATTCTACCTATTTTGAGGTTGCATAGGGTTGTTTTGGCTATAAAGGATGGAGATGAAAGACAGGACCCGGACCCTCCGGCTTCGCGCACTGTCGGGCCAGAGGTATCATCCAATTTTGTGGACGTCATGTGGGATTCACCGGATTCACCCAAAGCCATAAACCATCCCATTAACATTATAGCTGGTTGGTGGTTTTAACCATCTTGAAAAATATGAAAGTCAGTTGGGAAGGATTATTAGGATTATCCCATATATTATGGAAAATAAAAAATGTTTCAAACCACCAACCAGTATTTGGTTAATAGTATACAGTATCCTATTATCGTAAAAGTTTTCATGGGATTATAATTTATAATGGTTATAGATTGTTATAGTCACAATTTGGGATTGTTTGGGGGCGAATCTTACAATCATCATCCCATTTTCTGGGGATATGTATATATATATATATATTGAACTATATGGCTGCAGCTCAAAATGTAAGGTTCCGATCCATACCCCGGGACCGCATGCGATCCATACCCCATGATCCATACCCATGATCCATACCTCAGTAATTGCAAATCCTGGGCATGTATTGGTTTTGTTTCTGAGTTGTACCTATGGAATTCTTCAGTTTCTGTTTCACGCATTGCGTTTTGAGTGAGGGGTCAGGGCCAGCTATTTGATGCATGTGATCTATATATATATACATATATATATATATATATGCAGATTGAAAAAAATGTCGATATAAATATATATATATATATATATATTTATAAAGATATACATATACATGTATATATATATAAACATACACGTTTTTAAATGTACATATAGATTCAGGGGCGATGGAATTCACGGTATCCACGAAATATATGACCAAGGGATGTGTTGGAGCTGGTTTGTCGCTATTGCTACCATAAAGGAATTTATGTTTGTGTTGGTATGATGGCTAGCAATCTACAATTTAAGGTATACTTGGGGTTGTGAGGGGTTATGAACACCACAATATCCACCAAATCAGCCAAGGGTTATTCACGATTGGTTTCCGAAGGATTGAATTAGATTTTGAATCTACCACCAAAACAATCAGCCAGAAATTTTAGAAATTCAGGTCCATTTCGTTCCATACCCCGATCCATACCCGTTCCATACCCGTTCCATACCCGTTCCATACCCGTTCCGTACCCGAAAAATGCCATGTAGGATCCATCCCCCATCACCACCATTTCTTGATATTCAAGTGTATTCAACATATCAGATATATCCCACATCCTCTCTATGTTGCAGCCGTGCCTCTGATGAAATCATGAAATATAGATATGTGCATATGTATTTCTGTTATATATGTATGTATTTATTTCTATATTTATATTTATATCTAAATAATATTATATTATATTATATTATATTATATCTAAATAATATTATATTATATTATATTTATATTCATATCCGTGTAAGCCCTTATGACAATGTCCGGATCAAAACGCTTGCACATCCGGATCACCGCGGAACGATCCATACCCGTTTTTTGAGCCATACCCATATATACATATATATATATATATACAATCATACATATATATATATATATATATATATACGTATATATTGATACTGTAAATACCCCAAGAATGGTTCCCAAATTATCAGATGCTTAATACATGGCATTGGATTTACCTCGCCAGATGCTTAAAATGGCCTGTAGGATCTTCCTTTCTCGTGCGTACAGGCCCTGGCCACAGGATTTCGAGCACTCGGACCTGGTGCGGAGCTGGAAGCCAGCTGGATACGGAAGAATTTTCGTAAGGCAAAAGCCATAGGATTTTGCGTGGTCTTTCCGAATGGCAAATTTAATGGGAGTGGTGTAAATTGTGGGAGTGGAAGTACTGGAAACATCTTTTTTAAGAGCTTGAAGGAATCTGGTGAATCATTAACAATCGACCTGTTTCCCTTCTTTGGAGTGTGGGCTGTCAATATCTTTCAGTCCTCCTAACATGTTAAAATTGAACAAAAGTGGGTAAACGATGGAAAAAACCGGTATGGTTTAGTATTGGGTTAATCATGCACGTTCGAAACTTCAACCACAAACTATACCCCTGTGAACAGAACATGGAGCCCATATAGAAGCCGGTAACAAGAAATGTTCCTCGATGTTCCTCGTATACCAACAGTGGGTCCATCTTGGTCTTCCCGAGGTCCCGTGAGTGAGGAACTTTCAGCATCTGTCTATTTTGTTTTCCGAATGCGGCCCACAAGCAGACCTAGCCATTGGGCGGAGCCCGTACCCTCAAACATACCCTCAAACATAATCAAACATGGCTTGCTGGAAAATCCCCTGTTTGGGACCATGATCTTCCACTCTTCACAGTGCCCATTTCGCTCGGGTATGTCCCCGCCACAGTAGCCATGGTTGATTCGAGGGTACTGTTTTCTTGGCAGCCGTACCATAAACTCCAGGACGAAACGACGCAATCGTTTTGCACGTCGCAAGCCACCTGTGGGTGAACGTCAGCTGGCGAATTGGCAACCGGGGATGGCGAGCCGTGGGTGTGTGCAAAAATCACAGACCTTAAATCCACGAGATTCCCTGCAGTGATCCTCTCATCAAAAGACCATGAAATGATGATTTGTCTGGGGTTGATCAAACAATTCATGATGACAAGTACTTCAATTCGCACATCCATCTGGCAAAATTAGACACTGGGGCAAACCAATATAAATGTGGAAAATCATCATTTTAATATATTTTAATAGGCAATTCATCCATGTTCATGGGCCATGTTCCACATTTCTGCTAGTTTACCCTATAAATACCGAGCCATCCCGAGCCATTTGGGGATGCTTCATCCGGACCTCCTCATTGCAGGTCTCAGACTCGTGGGTATCCCCCATGCATGGCTGGCCCCCAGGGTCTGCCGCGTGCTTCACCTTAGATCGGATGTTTTTTGGGGGCGATTTTCTTTAAATTCATGAAGGGAAAAAAACTGATCAGACGTGATCTGGTTGGTGGTTGAGCCTACCCCTCTGAAAAATTATGAAACTCAGTTGGGATTATTATTCCCAATATATGGAAAAATAAAAAATGTTCCAAACCGACCAGGTAATCATACAGTAGATGGACAAAAAAATCAAACCCCACAGACATCTACCAAGTAAAACCCCACACCCCAAATTTCAATGTTGCACAAAACTCTATCTAACTTCCTCTGCGTTCAGGGTTTGATTTTTTTGTCCACCGAACCCAACCGCGCAGCCTAAAGACAACATTGAAATTTGGGGGTGCGGGGGTTGACAATAATACAGCAAGGGTTTGATTTCATCGTCCATCTACGGTAGTAATCATAGTTGGTTGCGCTTCAAAAAACGTGGACATGGCCATCAATTTCCATCTGCCAGCGCACTTCTCGTGTACGGAAACGTTGGCCGCCACCACACGTGGCGCCACAGGAGCCTTAAAATGAAGCCATGCGCTGTGACCGTGATGGAAATCATGTTGCTTTTAGCAACTAAGAATGGTAGGTATATATATATACCATATATATATATGTACGTAGATTACAATGAAAATTAGTGATCATGGAATAAATCACTTAAATGATTGAGAAAATTAGTGATGATGGAATAAATCACTTAAATGATATGTAATGGTACATATCCACCACCAACTATAACTTATCAGGGTAATATGGCTCCCCTCGATCATGAATATTCACTTCTATGGGGATTCAGCGAACGAGCCATCCGGGATGGTAAGTCAATAGGGATGCTTCGAAAATTGTGTTGGCCGCCAAAATACAGCATAGAATATATATATATGAATATATTATAGAATGAACGCCATATGTGTATGAATGTGTGTGTATGTGTCTGTCGCAAGTTCGCATCAAAGAGTGTGCATATCGCTTTGAATCGGTATTGTATGCCTATTGTATACCAGATCGGCATGTATATATTATATATATATATACACATGGACCATCAATTAGTCGAATATGAACATCATATGTTCGAACCATTCATTTAAATTTGAGCGCAAGCCTTGAACCCTTCCACTCAGAAGTTTGATTCTATGGGTAGATGTGGGTATCGGTATAAGTCACAATGACCGTTGGCCTGTAGCTACCAGCGCTACCAGCCATTTTTGTTGACCCAGATCGAATGGCCGTGTTAAGTCTTTGTGTTTGCATGTTGCAAGGTTGAATCATATTTGATGGTCCATCTCCACATTTTATCAGGCGTCATTTCACACCTTCATCAGTTTCATCAACGAGAATTGTGACTCTTGGAAACCCTGCGAGAAAAAAAACAGTTTTTGCTCGGTAATCATCTAGACCCTGCTAATTCAGACACATCAAGAAAGCTATATATTTATTCAACATGAATGGTGGAAAATTGTGCCCCCAGTATATACCCGCATCAAGGCTGCTTCCAACACCCAAGATATAGGGTGGAAATGGCAAGATAACAGAGTGAAAATGACACATGTTCCCCCTTGTAGCTATAATTACTTATGGGTTGGTTTCTTGATTAAATCACCCGATTGGACTGAAAAATTCTCCAATTATCTACAAATATCAATAATTACCTCTAATTTATCATTTAATCATCAATAACTATCTATATGATATAGATAGTTATTGATGATTAAATGATAAATTAGAGGTAATTATTGATATTTGTAGATAGTCTATATAATATCTATAAGTATCCCCCAATTATGGCACCAAATCAACCTCCCCCTTCCCCTGGGCGCCCAAAGGGGCGCCCAAAGGGGCCCCCCTGGGCTTCCGGACCCCAGGTGCCCCAGTCCTCCAAGGCGCAGTCGCGCGCTTTCAGCTCGGGACAAGCTCCTGTGCTGAAGAGCCGTCAGTGAAGACATTTAAAGGTGTACCCTCTGGTAAACATACAAAAAGCTATTGAAAATTGCCATTTATAGTGGATTTTCCCATTGAAAATGGTGATTTTCCATAGTTATGTTAGTTTACCAGAGGGTACCTGAAAATGGGTGTATCCAACGGTTATACCTTGAGCTATACACTATACACTCATAAAATCAAAGGGAATAACTATGTTACATGTTATTCACCTATATTATGAACCAGTGGATTTTGGGGTCCGACATTTTCAGACAAAGCAAAGTGTGAAGAAGTGCTCGCTTGCGGTGCCGAGTGCCTGTGATCAATTTGTGACCTCAATTGATTACCGTGCGAATCAATCGTCACTAAGTGAAGGTTTATATAAGTCTAGAAGTAAAGAAGTATAGCGAACAACCAAAATACTTGGCATGAGAAAGAGCAAGTACCTAGAGTACACAAATATCAACTTCCATTCCCAATATATCCCATGATCGTTGCTTTACAAGTCCACAATTCCCTCGCCATCGAGGTGACAGCCCGCAGTCCTGTTTCCTTCAACGCGCCGCTGCAGGGCAGTCCATTGGCCCCAGCTTCGCGCACGGGGCGGCGAACTCGGAAGGCCTTGCCATGGACGTTGCCATGGACGTTGTGCCACCTGGAGACCTATCATGTTCAACCCGCATTGGGGACTCTATTCACTGGCTGGAAGGGAAAAATTAGAGCACAAATACCATAGTAATCATAGTACATCTTAGTAATATATATATATACCCTCTGGTAATTTAACATAGCTATGGAAAATCACCATTTTTAATGGATACACTATAAATGGCCATTTTAAATAGCTATGTTAGTTTACCAGAGGGTATATACTATGATTTACTAGTTTTTTCCCACGTACGATCACCGCCCAGCCGCCTGGAGGCCTTTGCTGCAACCGTTCCACTCTTCCCAGTCCTTAGCGTCGCACCGAAGCGACTTGGTGGGTAGTGGTGGTGGTTGCTGGGTGTGGACCCACAGATGTGTAGTTTTTTTGGGAGCTACATTGAACCATTCATCTTGGGGGGTTGCATTTCGTGGGTTTAACACCACAATTGCTGGTTGTTGTGACACAGGGTCAACACGCCCGTTACAACTATCTACAAGGCATCACTTGGCGTAGAGTCCGGACATAGTCATGGTTTTTCGATCACAGTTCCAAGAGGGGCACTGCAACTGGGAATCGCCCGGCTTAGGTCCGCATCAAATGCTTGAACCAAAAGATCCAGTCTGTTTCGGTTCCAAACTTGAAGTCGAGGGCATCAAAGGAAACTGAAACTGGCGCCCCGCTGCATGTGTGTATGTGTAAATGCCAAGGGTCGCAAATCACGTCCATTTTGTGCCCATTTCCCTTGCAAAACGTGTTGGTCTAAGATGAATTGGTTTGACCCATACCCAAATATACCCAAATCACTGAGTGCCACAATGGCCGTAACTACTGAAAGTTGAATGATCTGATTAAATTTGTACTAGTAGAAGGTTTGTCACCACAAACAACTGACTTTCTTGTAACTTGGGATAACCTCAGTCCCATGGTATAGATATGGGCCCAAATATCTAAACGATCAACCCCCTTAACCCCGTAAACTGGATGGTTACAGATGGGGTACATAAATCCTAAACATGTATCTATATAAATCTAAAGTTAAAGGTAACTTAAACAAAACAAACAAAATTACACAAGTCAAACTACTGACATCAGGTCCCCCAAGGATTCGAGTGACTCGACAGGCGCACAGGGTGTCCGATCCAGAAATCCGGGGCTCCCAGCACCCAAGACGCAATCCTCCTCACCGGGTTCGTTGCCGAGGCAAAGCTTCTCTTCACAGGGCATGGTGGACCTGTCGTTTAGAACACGACCACAACGACCCGGGTGCATTTCAGGAGACAACTCGAAAAATGGTTGGTCGAACCATGTCGAACCCATTGAGGGGGAGAGTTCTAATTATGTCTAATTATCACAGTATATATTACAGTATTTTCATTATTTCTATGTCATTTTTCAGCCTGCCATACCGCCTCAAACTCATTCTTGCGTACAAAAACCTCAGAAAGCTGAAAAAGGGAAGTCTAATCTGGAACTGCTTTAAAAACGGTTCCACCACCGCGTCACCTCCCCTCAAAGAATGTTTTGCAGCTCATCAGTTCACACCCCAGTCAGCCCCACAATGGACACCTGCAGCTTGGGATAGCCCAAACCACTGGTGTAACCCGCAGTGGATTTGAGCGCGCGCTCACAGAACAGAAAATGAAGAGTGTGCGACCTGCGTGTTCCCTGCTAAGTGGTCTTCCCCATTTCTTCCCGCCTCAATGGCACTTCACAAGGTTTACCTCCATGAAGAGCATGGTCTGCAACCTGCGGTGTTGCTCGCATCCAACACCCATACTTTCCATGTACCCATTGACCAAAAACGACCCTCTCTTGGAGATAGCCTCGCGAGTCCGCTCCTTCTGCCCTCCGCCGCAACGCCTAAGAAAAAAGCACCGAAATCAAGGCGGGGAAAGAGGGAAATTGGGGGACTTAACATGATTTACCCTCTGGTAAACTAACATAACTATGGAAAATCTCCATTTTTCATGGGAAAATTCACTATAAATGGCCATTTTCAATAGCTATGTTAAATTGCTAGAGGGTAACTAGCAAAAGGTGGGATTTGACCAACTAAGATGGTATATGAACGAAGCAACCTAGGGGTATGAATGGATGGGGTTGTCCAGAGGGTGGGTATAGCCCCGAATCATTCGCCTGAATCCCCTGTTTCTCACATCCACGGAAATTGCCATGTTGTAGCATTTCCAGTATCACCAACAGCAACAGTTTGACTTGGGCCCGTCATGTCCCGTCAACCAATCCCGTTGCATCCCCAATGTTTAATGCCTATAAACAGTAAACAGGTAGACACTCCCCTATGGTTGGTGGTGTTACAGTACATGTTCATTTCTTGTTGTTTCGATCCCAATTGTGTCAGTGAAATCCCGACTCTTGACGGCATCACAATATCACATTTGATGATCAAAGACACATTCGGTCTCATGTGATGATCAAATTCCACATTTGAATATTTGATCCCATATCATTTGGATGAATATTTGGGATATAACTTGGATCCCAAATATGGTTACCCTCTGGTAAACTAACATAACTATGGAAAATCACCATTTTCAATGGGTAAATCCATTATAAATTGCCATTTTCAATAGCTATTTTGACATAACCAGAGGGTAAGGATGCCTTTGATCAGAGCCTTTTTCTCCAAGTTCTTCATCCTTTCCAGGGAGCCTAGGCCTAGGTCCCTGGGTCCTCCAAAGACTGGGCCGACACACTTGGAGCATTCACTCCACCTGATGGCGCCAGAGTGAGTCAACCAGCAATTCAGAAGGGAAAAATTGCCGGTAGCCCCACTGCTATGAACTAGAAAAACTCTGACAATTCAGACATCAACTATATAAATTAATGAATTATAAAATATTATAAATATGAATGATCTATTCATAATTTGGGCAGTAGTGAACTCCAAGTGCAACCAGCAAGAGTGGGGATATAACCAGCATGCGGTACATGCGAGAAACACAAGAAACAAGTCAACATGACAGGATATCCAATGGTTGCCACCTCAACAAAATTTAGGATGTATCCAATGAAAATGTGAAGATGTACCAGCGACGGCAATCCAGAAATGTATGTAAGTATACAGCAGCCCTGAAATCATATGGTTGGAACTTAGAACTGGGAAAATTGGTATCCTAGAAGGGCATGGCCACTTTGAGTTCCGCATGCAATTCCTGCGGTACTACAGTAGAGTACAAGGGAATATCGGACAGCGTTGATACAGCATCAAGGCATGTGTTTATCGGACTCAAGGATACTCAAAGAACCCATAAACCAACAAACACTTCAGTGGCCAATACACATGTATATATATATACTATAAATATAGCATGTATGTGTATATATATATAGCATTTATATATATATGTATAATTATATATATATGTATAATTATATATATACCCTGAACGTCAAATGCCAAGTTTAACTTGGTATTGGTGTGATGCTAAGTTTTACTTAGTAGAACTTCGTATGTCTGGAAAGCTGATATGGGGATGCCAGATATGTCCACCTG
>Ga0126342_10008774_pt1 | contig 18107 bp, 17 predicted proteins | sample Cyp1metagenome_FD_92528 | JGI IMG/M metagenome (GOLD analysis project Ga0126342, IMG submission 92528) | Coral microbial communities from Lord Howe Island, Old Settlement Bay, Australia - Cyphastrea 1 metagenome | ecosystem: Host-associated > Invertebrates > Cnidaria > Coral ... | reverse complement strand
TCAATCACCTTTCGATCCATCAGTGGCTTCGCTCTGCCATCCCTGATTCACAACAACCAACCTCTCCTATAGGTTTCCTATTTTTGAAACTTCCGCCACCGCCTTGTGCGGTACTACTGGTACTTTATAATCCCAACTGACGAACTCATATTTTTCAGATGAAACCACCAACCAGATGGTAAAAAAAAACATTTATATAAAAAGCAGGGACACACCCACAGAATTGGGACGATAGAATGACGGGTGTTTAATATTAGCAAGGGGGATGGGATTATTGTTATTCAGCCAGATGTAGAACGTTTATCCCCCGAATTTTGTTTCTCGGGATCTCAACCAAAAAAAAAGGATAAACAATAATCCTTTCACCTTAACAGCCTTAACATTCTCCCAGAAACCATGGTTTAGTAGGGAATAGACCATAGAAGGTTTTTGTTTAAATAAGTACCAAATAATACACAAATCAGCACCCACAACACCCATGTGTCTTGGCTATGCTGTTTTTGTGTTGTTTGTTTCTTTGTTTCTTTGTTTGACGTTTGGGAACACTGCTATGATTTACAGCAAGATGTCTCGATCCTATGGCCCTAGTCAAAATGGGATCTGACCTAGGAGCGTATCAGAGATGTGTTCAGCTTTATGTTCTTCCTCTATTTCTAGTACTTAGATGGGCCATGGAGTCCGTTAACTAGTTAGTAAATGGATTATAATTGGGATATAGGGGGTTATAACCCCAGTTACTGACCAGTTTGTTAATCCCATGGCCCATCTAAGTAGATCTTTTATGCCAACAACACCTTAATAGCAATCGCAAAGACATGGGGACCTGGCACGAAGCCACTTGATCGACTCCCGCAGATCGTAGTACCGCCATTGGCTCTAAGATTGGATTGCTATTTGCTTCTTCGGAGATCGATTTCGGAGTGGATTTTTTCATTTTTGTGTGTGTGTTTCTTCTTAAGTTTTCAAATGCTTTGTACATGTGTCGTTCCCGAGTGGTTCTGGCGAAACTCTTCTACCCCCTGAACACTCCAAAGTGGGGGACTTGAAAATGCTTGCCCAACGATCTCTTGGACGGGGCTTCCTGAAACTCGTCACAATAGACGGACATGTCCTGACCAACCCCGAAGCCTCATTGCAAGCTGCAGGGCTGCAAGACGGACAGCACCTAACTGCAGTTGCACAAGAAGCAAAAATAGCAACAACAGGCTCCGCTTTCGCTGTGTGGTGCTGTGGAGGGAACAAGGTACTTTCTTGGGGCAATCCAGACTACGGTGGTGATTGCTCCGCAGTTCAGGATCAGCTGAGAAATGTGCAGCAGATTCAGGCCACAGATCACGCATTTGCTGCGATCTTGGCGGATGGATCAGTGTTTGCCTGGGGGAATGGCATGAATGGTGGTTGCTGTTCCAAAGTTCAAGATCAGCTCAGGAACGTGCAGCAAATTCAGGCCACAGCTGGCGCATTTGCTGCGATCTTGGCTGACAGATCACTGGTTGTCTGGGGAGCTCCAGTCTTTGGTGGTGACTGCCGCGCAGTTCAGGATCAGCTCAGGAATGTGCAGCAAATTCAGGCCACATCTTGGGCATTTGCAGCGATCTTGGCCGACAGATCAGTGGTTGCGTGGGGCAATGTGACTGCCGCGCAGTTCAGGATCAGCTCAGGGATGTGCAGGAAATTCAGCACACAGATAGGGCATTTGCCGCGATCTTGCCCGATGGATCAGTGGTTGCCTGGGGCAATCCAAAGTACGGTGGTGACTGCTCCGCAATTCAAGAGCAGCTCCAAAATGTGCAGCAAGTGCAGTCCACTCGAGCTGGCGCCTTTGCCGCCATCTTAGCCGACGGATCAGTGGTTACGTGGGGAGATCCAAATCAAGGTGGTGATTGCTCTGCAGTTCAAGAGCAGCTCCAAAATGTGCAGCAAATACAGGCCACAGCTGGCGCATTTGCGGCGATCTTGGCCGACAGATCAGTGGTTTGCTGTGGCAATCCACACTGCGGTGGTGACTGCTCCGCAGTTCAGGATCAGCTCACGGATGTGCAGCAAATTCAGCGGACACATTGGGCATTTGCCGCGATCTTGGCCGATGGATCAGTGGTTACGTGGGGCAGTCCAGACAAAGGTGGTGACTGCTCGGTGGTTCAAGATCAGCTCACCAATGTGCAACAAATTCAGGCCACACATCGAGCATTTGCTGCAATCTTGGCTGATGGATCAGTGGTTGCCTGGGGCAATCCAGACTTTGGTGGTAACTGCTCCTCAATTCAAGAGCAGCTCCAAAATGTGCAGCAAGTGCAGTCCACTCGAGCTGGCGCTTTTGCCGCGATCTTAGCCGACGGATCAGTGGTTGCGTGGGGCAATCGACACCACGGTGGTGACTGCTCGACCATTCACAGTCATCTCCAGTATTTGTAGACATTGGAGGTCATTGGAGCATGTGCACCTGGGGATGGGCCATGGGATTAACTAACTGATTAGTAACTGGGGATTAACTAACCCTCTATATCCCAATGAAATAATCCATGGCTATTTACTAACTAGTTAACTAACTCCATGGCCCATCTAAGCAGGATTGCCTCCACTGTGGCCATCAGAGTCGCAGGTGGAATTTGGAAAACAGCTCTGTGGTGCTCGGAAACTCTCTCTCCACTGGGAGGAAACTCTCCAGTGAACCTCTTGGTTGGGGCACATGGGCAAGTTATAGACGCATGTAGCGGAGATATCCTGCGTAAATCCAACAGGCAAGCTGTGCAGCCAACTTCATCAAGCGTTCACTGGGGCGCCAACTTGCAAGGTAATTTATTCCAGAACATATCCCCATGATATCCCCAATAAACGATTGGATTTACATGGAAATACATCCAATAACTTTGCTTAAGTCCCCAATTATAGTTGTAGATCCCATCAGATCACCATTTCTGTTGGTAAAAGCCTATGACATCACCAAAATTGTTGGTGAGATTTCATCAAATGACAATGTTTGCTGGTAAAATCACAATTTCTGTTGGTACATATCATGTAAAATGGCATGTTTTCTTGTTGGTTCAATCAGCCCTTACAATGTGGGTCCCCCCCAGTGATGTAAGCTGGTTTGTAAACCCCAGTAAGTAATTATACGGTTATAGTTATTTGCGTACCATAAACCATAGTGACATTGGAGTTCTGTTCATTGACTTAGCTATCGTAAACGAGGCCCCACTTTGTAGTTATAAGTTATAATTAATCATCATAATTATAATCAATTATAGTATCATTAACTATATGATTGACATGGATTGATTAATTAAGATTGATTAAGAACAACATCAATAGCAGCCATCACCCAGATGCTCCATGGTGCTGGAAGATTTACCTACATTTACCCCTTAAAAATAGCTCAGCTATGTAGGTAAATATACCAGCATGGAGCATCTGGGTATATCCAATTATCATTTACAGACATTTACCAATTATTAAGGATCATTATAACCAATAGAATACCAATAGAATACCAATAGTTAACCATTAGTAACTGGGGATTTGTTACCCTCTATATCCCAATGAAATAATCCATTTACTAACTAGTTTTCCCCAACTCCATGGCCCATCTGAGTATGGGACTTTTTTTGGGGAGAATTGGCTGATTTGATGAGAATTTGTAAAGTGGATCTTGATGCGATGCTGGGGCGGAAATTGATCTTGATTTCCGGGAATTTGTACTTAGATGGGCCATGGAGTTAGTTAACTAGTTAGTAGCCATGGATTATTTCATTGGGATTTTTTGAGGGTAACAAATCCCCAGCTACTAACCAGGAATCGTTAATCCCATGGCCCATCTAAGTAGTATTGATCACCCGGCTTCGAAAAAGCGTCGAGCACGATCCGCGTCCGGAGGCTCCTTGCTGCAGCGATTTCAAGTCTTGGTCCACGAAGCCGGTCTCAGCTGACGTCCCTCGGAGTGCCAAAAGGGGCCGGCATGGAAAGCTGTTTGGATTTGAGCCATCGGAGCCATGCAGTTATGGCCCAAAATACCAGTTGTAAGTACTTATAACCCCATTTATAGAATGTATAATCCCACTTATAACCAGTTATAACTGATAAATGGCCATAACTGTGGTGAATTTCACCAGGAAAACAGCCATGGGAGATTTTAGCCATCGCATTTACCTAAATGATTGATGATTTTGATTGATGATTTATAGATGATAGCTGTTTGTTGGAAGAAAGTTCAGCTTTTGTGGCTTATGGTTTACGGTAGATATATGTTTGCAAGTTGATGGGCTTATAAACCAACTTCATGGAATTGGGATAACAGGAATGGGATAATGATGATTTTTTTTGACCAAAGTTATGGTGATTTTTTGTTGGTTCTTAATGGCCAGGACAAAAACATAGGGATTTTGTTTACCACCACTGTGATCTGACCGGGTCGGGGTCTGTCTGAACACGGGATATACCCCCAGTTATGATCTGCCTTTCATGGTGCAGATCGTGACTAATTATCACATGGATACCCTGCAGTTATGGCCCTTTACCAGTTAGAAGTACTTATAACCCCATTTATAGAATGTACAATCCCACTTATAACCAGTTATAACTGATAAATGGCCATAACTGTGGGACTGAATTGACCATTTCTCTTGAAAATTCACTCATTGAGAAAACAATACTAACATACCCTCTGGTTATGTCAAAATAGCTATTGAAAATGGCCATTTATAGTGGATTTTCCCATTGAAAACGGTGATTTTCCATAGTTATGTTAGTTTACCAGAGGGTACATATTTGATTAAAATTCACCATGATTCTTGGATTTGTCGAAAACTTACAAGTATAAAAACACGGAAACCATATGTTCAGGTGTCTCAATTGCTTCTCGTTTCTGGAGGATTTTTCAGGAATATAAATTATAGCGAATTTCCATTGGATTCCATTGGGATTTCGTGGGATTTTGGGTCAATTTGATCTATGACCGTCTATGACCTCAAAAGGCTCTGCTTAGATGGGCCATGGGATTAACAAACTGGTTAGTAGCTGGGGATATAACCCTCTATATCCCAATTATAATCCATTTACTAACTAGTTAACTAACTCCATGGCCCATCTAAGTGGGGTTGGAATGGTTGAGCAACGAGGAGGCTGAATGCGGGGGAATGGATCCACACTTTTGATGTGTCTTTACAATGTGGGCCCCCAAACGTTATAATTTGGTTTATAAAGCCTATTAACTATATAGTGCCGGACAAATACTTAGAGCATCATTTGGAAACAAACAAATAAGCCTTCACAGCGGGGATGTTCTAAGTATCACTTGGAACTTAGAATATCAGGAAAAAAAACATATACTTAGAACATATCCAACATATATACTTAGAACATCCCAGGGGGAACCTTTTTGGGAACCTTTTGAATATAGATGTTCGAAGGGTTTGTCCCGCAGAGATACCAAAAACACTATGTGTGGACCGTTTTAGTTCATTTTACATACCCTCTGGTAAACATACAAAAGCTATTGAAAATTACCATGTATAGTGGATTTACCCATTGAAAATGGTGGTTTTCCATAGTTATGTTAGTTTACCAGAGGGTAGTATTGAAACCTATGCTTTTGGGCTACCTCCAGTAGTAACCTACAAATTACCAGAGACCAGCACCCCATTGCAGCAAAGACTGCTTGGGATGTTGTTCCGGAAGAAAAGGCAATGTTTTTCAGCAGCAGTGAAGGGAGAACGTGTTCTAAGTGTGGTGTTCACAAAGGTATTTGTGTGTACACATGCAGAATTACAAAATTCAATGGAATGTTCTAAGTGTATGGTCTTTGATATGTTCTAAGTATGCAAAAATCAATGGAGATGTTCTAAGTATGTGTCCTCTCGATGTTCTAAGTTCGCACTTAGAACATTTTCCCATGTTCTAAGTATAGTGTCCATTTATGTTCTAAGTAAGGGGTTGAACAAATTGGAAACATGATGTTCTAAGTATTTGCCCGTTATCATAGTAATTTGCGTATTATAAACCATATGCATAGTTATTGGAGTTATGTTCACCAACTTAGCTATCGTAAACGGAGGCCTCACCTTGTAAGGTTCTTTGAGTACATAGGTCACTTTTCACTGGCAGATGGGGGATAATTAAATATAATTAATGGAGGAGATATTGTCAAGAAAATCCTGCTAGAAGTTCCATGATGGATTGCTCAATCTTGGTCACAGGTCAAGCACCGGTAGAAGTTAACCAAATATGGATTCAGGTCACCCAGGATGGTTTCTCACTGCTACGTCCTCTCAAGATCCAGACCCGAAGGGATTGAAGCTGCAGCTGTTCCCGATTTTCTTTGCTTGGACGGGTTTCTCATCGCAATAGAATTTCTGGTTGGTGGTTTGGAACATGTTTTGTTTTTCCATATAATTATTGGGAATAATAATCCCAACTGACTTTCATATTTTTCAGAGGGGTAGGGCTCAACCACCAACCAATCATATGTTCTCGACATAGACATCCAATATTCATAGAATTGGATGATGGGGAAATTTACAGGAAACCCCTATATTTGATGGTAAAAACCATGGTTTCCTGTAGATTTTCCCTCAAACCAATCCATTGAAATATTGCAGATCCTCGGGGGTTCCGGTTCCTGTTCATTCCATTCGTCGATTCACTTCCTAAACTTTGCTTCCTGTTGAAGCTATGAATAGCGGCTTCCGACTTTCACCGGGTCAGAAGACCCTCTGGTAATGACTAACGTAGCGAACTGGAAAATCACCATGTTTAATGGGAAAACTCACTATTTCTATGGCCATTTTCAATAGCTATTTGTATGTTTATCAGAGGGTAATCTTTAAAACTCACCAAGCTATGATTTGATCAACCGTTGGCCCCATTGAAAGCATCATTTTCTCAGCCAAAATCGCATGGAAATTCATCGGTTGGTTGAATTTCATTATAGTGGTATATATGGTATATATTTCAAGTAACAATCCCAATGATTATTCCCTCTATATATATATATGGTATATATGAATAATAATCCCAACTGACTTTCACTATATATATACATATACCTATATATATATATATTTATATATATATACATATACACCATATATACCATATATACATATATACCATTATATTGGTTGGAACGGCTCAACCACCAACCTGCTTCATTAAGGCCGTCCACGGCGCAAAAAACGGTTGCGCGCGCGCCAGTTTTTGAGCGAGTCGAGACAGGGCGACGGTGAGTTGTGCAATATTTTGCCATGGTTTCAATGGATGCAACATGGGATAACTATGTCGGCGAATAACTGGTTGGTGGTTTGGAACATTTGGATTATTTTTCCCATCATATTGGGAATGTCATCATCCCAACTGACGAACTCCATCATTTTTCAGAGGGGTAGGTATACCACCAGCCAGATAATATGGAGATAATCCCATGTAATCCGATGTAATTGGGAGACTGATCCGGGATCATAGGGGGGTAGCAAGAATGAGGATGAGCCCAACATGGCCATGGGCAAACGGACAAAACAATGCATGGACAAAGTCAGAAGTCAATTCAAGTGAAATATGGTGAACCGTTTATAATACTTCCCACTGCGAATATTAGGGATGGTTCACTACTGGGTATACTATACCACATGAGTTGGTTCGAATATGTTTCAATTGAGGAATTTCTGATCTGCGTTTCTTCCCAAAGGTTTATAACTTTAATAAGTAGGACTTATGGTAGATATATCTACAGTATTCATGGGATTATAAATCAACAAACATAACGTTTGGGGGCACCACCTTGTACATAACTGGCTCATTTATGGGGTAAATGTATGTAAATGTTGGGATTCATATTCCAGCACCATGGTTCGCATATGGGAATTAGATATAAAAATTACTGCCACAGCTTGCAAGGTGGTTAAGATATGTTTAAAAATATGTAAAACTATGCCTTGATATTTGATTGTCAGTAGAAAAGTGAAACATCCTGCAAACCATCAGCCCAAAAACGCCTCATCCATTAAAGCCAAACTCGCAAGAACCCTAGGGCAAACTAATATCGGTGGGGAAAAACACCATTTCTAGATCATGTTACAAAGGGAAACCATGTTTTTTCAATGGCCATTTCAGGAACCTAAATTGGAGGTACCTACCATACATAATGCCTATATAAGGCCTATGCCCTTATATAGTACAGTACCTCCATTTTAGGATCCTGACATTCCCATTGATTTTGTTTCCCACACTTCTGTTAGTTCATCCTGAAAATGCCTTTGGTGTGAGGTGTTCAATGCCCTACAACTTTCTCTGCCGCCTTTTGCAGCCTCTGGCAGTAGCAGCACCGATCAAGACCAGATTACTATATAGGTAGATACAGTTGTGGCCCGAAATACCAGTTATAAGTACTAAGAAGTCACCCCATTTATTGAATGTATAATCCCACTGAAATAACCAGTTATAACTGATAAATGGCCATAAGCGAGGCACAAAAAAAACATGGAGTCTCTCCACGTCTGATCGGGTTGACATTATTTCAGAAAATTCATCCCCGAGCCGAAGAAAAATGTGGCCTGTCAGCGGAATGCCCAGATATAACCGTGAAAGGTTTGATGTTTTGCCAAGCAACTGATTTCGAAGATCTTCGACCTCGAGATCAAGATCAATATGAATTTATGTGTTCTTAATGATTTCGAAGAAAAACTCTATAAAGCCATGAAAAAACCTCTAAAAACCATCAAGCCGCTAGCCATTGATCCATATCCGTGGGGTTTTCAGCACAGCACTGCCGATTTTAATCTATCCAGCTTTCTCAGCGTTCGAGAGCCCGGTTTCGGGGATGGCAGGGATGGTTTATAGATGTTTATAGTGGGAAAATCCCAATCTACCCTCTGGTTATTTAACATAGCCATGGAAAATGGCCCATTTATAGATGGTTTACCTATTAAAAATGGTGATTTTCTATGGCTATGTTACACATAACCAGATGGTAAAACTTGGATTTGCCGAGTCGATAAGTCGATGATTGGGCATCTTTTCTCCATGGGAAATTCACGAAAACGACTGGGGAATCGATGTTGGGGGAATTATGACAATTGGCTTTTTTTCGTGGTTCCAAAAAGGCAAACCCATGAAAATTTGGATGATCATTTTTCGGTAGTACCCCCTAAATGGAAACCTCTAGGAATATTGGTAACATCTTTGTTTTTTTTTAAACATGTTTTGTTGGTCAAATCGAAATCATGGTTATTCCTGGTGACATCGCCATGACATCCCCCAAAACTCTTCCATAGTGGGCCCCCCCAGTTCTGTTTGTTGCTTTACAACCCCATCTTGCTATAGATATATCCATTGTATCTTCCATAAACCCTCATGAAAACCATAATTATAGTTATCTTCACCAACTTAGCTCTCCATAAATCATCATAAATTATAAACCATGGATGGTTGCAAAATCCTGCACCACCTGGGGATGGTAGAAAGCCTTTAAATAGTGGAATGTTTACAACCGTTTTCATCTGGTGCAGGATTTCGCAACCATCCACAGTATGGCTGGTTGGTGGTTTGGAACATTTGGATTATTTTTCCCATCATATTGGGAATGGAATAATCATCCCAACTGACGAACTCCATCATTTTTTCAGAGGGGTACAGTTATGGCCATTTATCAGTTATAACTGGTTATAAGTGGGAATATACATTCTATAAATGGGGTTTTGTTAGTACTTATAACTGGTAAAGGGCCATAACTGTAGGTATACCACCAACCAGACTATTGTAGTCATAAAGCGAACGCTATTGATCCAGGGGCACCGGTTTTACACCGCTGGGCGAAGCCAGAGGTGACCTGGCAATGACTAAGGGCGCCAAGCAGGACGGCGCTCCGTCCAACGGTAGGAAATCAGGAAATCCATGGCAAAATCCTGGGAAAATCCTATGTGGGCCCCCCCGTTTACGATAGCGTTCAGTTTGTGCAAATAACTCCAATGTCACTATGAATTATGGATATTTATGGTACTTACAACTATAGTTAATGGGTTTTATAAAGCAACCAACATACCTGGGAGGGCCCACAATTTAGATCAATGATGGAACACATGGGGAAATCATGGGAACATCTCCGAAAATCTCCGAACTCAAGGGAGGTTGATGGCTGGGAAGATCATCGAAGTGAGATAAGAATGGGATTGAACCGACAACAAAGATGATTGAATAGGATACGGTGGAATGATGGGGATATGGGATTTGACCAACAAAATTGTGGTGATGATGATGATGATGATGGTGATTTCAACTAGTCTTGCGTTATTATCCTGATTTTCTCACTGTTGTCCCATTATTGTCTAATTGTTCTCCCAAACTTGTCCAATGATCATTCCATTATATTCCATGATTGTCCCAGGATTATCCCATTATTATCCCATTGTTAAACCATTATCCTGGGTTTGTTTAAGGTTATTGTTTATGTTCCCAATGGAAAATTCACCATTTGGGGAATCTATAGTGAATATTTTTTATTTTTTGGGCGGCCCCTTAAGCAAATCCAAGTTATGAAACCATTACTATACCACTACTATACCATACTATACCATATTATTATGAAACCACTCCAAGTTATTAAACCATTATTATTATACCATTATTATCCCATTGTGGTCCCTTTATTGTCCCTTAAAATCCTGGGCGTCCCAGGGTCTTTTTTCCCTGCTAGGATGACGTGCACCATAATGGCAGTGGGGGGACTCAGAGGACTCAGATGGGCCATGGATGGCCATGGGAATAACGCGATTCCTGGGATATATATAAATATATAATATATATAATATAATATATATATATGTCTATATATATATATATGTATGTATGTAGATGGTAACTTTTTGGTGACAGATGTTTGGTTAGTAAAGGTTAATAGTGGTTAATAGTGGTTAATAGTGGTTAATAGTGGTTAGTATACTGTTTAAGCATGGGTTAAACCATGTTAAACCTATCCCGGATCAGCTCCAAGTTCTTCCCACACTGAGACTGTATGGATGGAGTGTTTTTGTGGTGTAAAGACCTTCGAATTGAGGGTATAACTGGAGCGCTAATGATCGGATCATCATACCAATACCAACCATGAGAGGAATCATCCCGTCCCACAATGAGATACTCAACTACAAGTCGTGGGGCCCCCCGTTTACGATAGCTAAGTTGGTGCAAATAACTCCAATGTCACTAGATGATGTATGGATATTGATATATTCATGGTACTTATCACATCTTATCACTATAGTTAATGGGAATGGGGTTTATAAACCAACTTACATCACTGGGGGGACCCACATTCTTGGGGGCCCCACATTGTAATCGGATAATGGGAACATCTCCAGGCTGAGAAAAGGGCTTTTTCACATGTGCCAGTTAGACGGTCACCCCAGCGCCCCATTTTTTCAGCGAACGAATGGAGATTCCCATCAATGGGAATTCCAGGATCCTAAAATGGAGGTACTGTACCATATAAGGCCATATTTTGGGGGGATGTCCCCTTACAAAAGCCTTGTATAGGCCTTATATATGGTAGGTACCTCCAATCAATCGGATCCTGAAATTCCCATTGATCCCATGCAGAGACATGAGAGATGGAGCTGGTCGATGTTTCCGATTCGTCAAGGGTTTCCCCAGTTTTCATCCTGTCATTATTAGATCATGACCTATGAAAAACCATGCTGATTTGGGGATCACCCATGACTTCTCAGAACCCCCATATAGGTTCTATAGTCGTCTGTTTCCGTCGTCACGAATGATGAAATCAGTCAAAAAGACCAAACACCAAACACATCCCGCAGAGAAAAGTCGACAGAGATTGAACATACCGTGCGTTCCGGTAGATTGTGTCCCAGCCTACTAGGAAAAATGAAAAAGATCTATCAGTATTTGATCAAGATCATCTGGTTGGTGGTTTGGAACATGAATTTTATTTTTCCCATCATATTGGGAAGAATAATCCCAACTGACGAACTCTCATTTTTCAGAGGGGTAGGTATACCACCAACCAGTCATATATTCCCAGCATGTCCGAATTATTTCCCTATTCTGCACCCCTAAAATTGAGCCTGTCACCCCAGGGGTCTGAGCGACGATTCTACCGATTATATAGTTTCAATGACCGTTTAATCGTCATCTAGCCATTTAGACATATTATATAATATATTTGTAAAGATGTAAATCAATAAATAAAGCATGACACTATCTTAAATCAAATTTAATCAAAGATCCAGCAATTTCCCGCAAAACAAGATCAAATCCCTATTTTAAATCCCATAGATCAAGATCAATTTCCGGCCAAACCAGCATGCCATACATCTCAACTTTCCCAACATCAATTCTCATAAAATCAGCCAATTCTCCCCCAAAAAGTACCATACATCAAGATCATCAAGCTATTCTCCATACATCATCAACTTTCACATTTCTTCAACGTAGATCCACCTAGCTATTGCGGAAAAGCTTCAGCCCACCACGCCAAACCGGCCTTCTCCTCGAGCCAGGTGCGGTGTCCGTTTTGGCAGTGTCCTGCGGCATCCTCTTAGCCGGGCGTCTGTCTTTGGAGACCTTGATGTGGATGGGCCGCTGGGAATGGACCGGTTGGGGTGGCAGTTGGGTGTGATTTTGTTGTGGCTACGGATGGTGGCAGTTGGGGTGAGAATATCTAGTGGTTATATGATGGTTACAACTTATATAGCTCCATGGTCATGGTCGCTTCTTATGGGAGAGATCCCTTCAAACTATGGTAATTTAATCGATGGTATATGTTGGATGGTTAGGGTGTACTGGGTTTTATGATTAGGGTATCTATTTATTATAAGTCTATATTATATAGCCCGTCTCAGTAGTCCATATGCCGAATTTGCTTTAGATAAATGATGGATAATTCATAGTGGATTGTATTAGCCATTATATATGCAATGTGCCCCCAAACGATAGCTAAGTTTGTGCAGATAACTTCAAAAACTGTGGGACTATAGGCTTTATGGTATTTATAACTTATAACTGGTTGGTGGTTTGGAACATGACTTTTATTTTTCCATATATTGGGAATGTCATCATCCCAACTGACGAACTTATATTTTTCAGAGGGGTGGGTCAACCACCAACCAGATAACTACAGTATAGTACAATGTGGGGCCCCCCAGTGATGTTTGTTGGTTTATAAACCCCATGAATACTATAGTTATTTACGTACCATAAACCATAGTGAAATTGGAGTTAAATAGCCCCCAACTGAACGCTATCGACTGGGGGCCCCACGACTTGTATTCACGGGGCTTATAAACCACCTGTATTCATGGGGGGCACCAGGTCGCTGGTTTTTTTTTCATACTAGGGGGGTTGTAAACCAGAAAAATGATCCCCAGTCCTAAGTCACCAGGCGGCTTTCAATACTCGATCTAATGACTGGATGACTCTGGGGTACGCCCATGCTGGTTAGGAAACCTTTGTATATGGATAGATCTTGGTTGATTGGTGAGGTGTTTTTAAATTCTTTCCGCAACATAAAAGCGAGTTTTAGGGCCTGCGATTCGGCGATTCGCTACTATCCATCAAACACATAGAAATGAGGCTTGGGATGCGGGTTTAGCTGCAAACAACTATTTGAAATATGAAGCTTACAGCCTGATTTTTTCACCAGATGGGAATGTGAGGAAGAACATCGAGCATGAACCAAGAATGATGCGGCTCACCGCATAAATTGTGAGTCATCCTAGCTACCCGGCCTGGTAAACATACAAACAGCGACATGGAAAATGGCCATAGAAATAGTTGATCTACCCATGAAACATGGTAATTTGTCATAGTTTTTTGTAAACGTTTACCAGGCCGGGTATCCATGATGACCCTCCTGTAAAGCAACACAGATGGTGAGTCCATGGGACAATCAACACTCCTTGATGAAGATTGATGAAGGGCCGAATTTTGGATAGGAAGTGTCAAAGTTAATATCCGACTTGGAGGGTCATCCCACTTAATACATATATATATATATATATATATTAGATATATTTGATATATACTATATACTATATATTATATATGATATTATATTATATATATGTTTTAAAAGTGCTTATAGTGCGTGCTTTTTTTTCCAGCCGCTTTTAAATGGGCAAAAAACATGGCTAGGCTGATCAGGAGTCCACCTTCCAGATGGGATGATCTTCCCATTCTTCGCAGGAAGTTCAGCCCCATTTATGCGGTGGTTTGGAACATGGAAAACCATAGGAAAACCATAGGATCTGGTTGGTGGTTTGGAACATTTTTTGTTATTTTTCCATTCAGTTGGAAATGTCATGATCCCAACTGACGAACTCCATCATTTTTCAGAGGGGTTGAAACCACCAAACAGCATAAGTAACCAGTATTGAGCCCTAAAATTGAGCCTGGAACCCCAGGGGTCTGAGAGATGATTCTACCGATATAGCTTCAATGACCGTTTAATAGTCATCTACTAGCCATTTAGACATATGTATAAAGATGTACTATTAAACTATGGATATGGATGGATATAGTATGATACAGTTATATAAAGCCATTCATTTTTCATAGTTTTCCCATATCCATCCATATCCCAAAAGGTCGCGTTCAGTTGGTTTTTAAATAACTCCAATTTCACGTTTGGACTTATGGTAGATATATCGAACTAGTTGCCATGGGATTATAAACCAACGTTCACATAACATCCATATATAACTATGAATCCATATCCCATATCCCATTAATCTATCCCATATCCACAACTATATAAACCATAGCTACATGGCAGTGTGTCAAAACCTTGTACCCCTGTAGTTCACATCAAAATAGCTGGGATTCATGGATGTTCATTCCCCTAAAAATGGTATGTTCATAGGTATTGATCTATACCCATATAACATCATATAACTATATCCATATCCCATATATCCCATTAATCTATCCCATATCCATAACATTCCATAACTATATAAACCATAGCTATATCCATCCATATCCCATGGTTCCATCCTGAAATGTCCCAGTGGCCCAGGCTGCATCTCCATCTCCAGAAAGACGGCTTTGACGCTCGCGGCCTTGGCCTCCCTCAGCTATGCTCCTTGGTTTCACTGGTGGATTTCTCCCAGAAATGGTGGCTGCAGTTATGGCCATGGCTATCAGTTATAACTGGTTATTTCAGTGGGATTATACATTCTATAAATGGGGTGACTTCTTAGTACTTAGAACTGGTATTTCGGGCCATAACTGTGGGATAAACATCAGGAAAAAGATCTTCGGATTTCGCATTTTTGCAAGGGAGACCCTCTGGTAATGTCAAAATGGCTATTGAAAAATGGTGATTTAGAGTGGATTTTCCAATTAAATATGGTGATTTTCCATAGTTATGTTAGTTTACCAGAGGGTAGAATAATTAAAATATATTAAAATCAAGGATTTAAGCCACCAAAACTATGGGTTTTGATAAGTTTTGACGGGTGTTGAATGGGATTCAATTGGAGTATGTAAGGGCGAACCCGCGCTTTATTTCTATTTTTTGCGAAGGGGTTTTATCATGTTTAATCAATACCATCCTTGTCGGTGTACCATGGTGTACCGTCCGGGAGGGGAACGTGGCAATAGAGAATCGCATTTTGAACCTATTTTCCCATTAAAGCATGGAAAACCATAGGAAAACCATAGGAAAACCATAGGAAAACCATAGGATCTGGTTGGTGGTTTGGATTTTTGTTTTTTTTTCATATGTTGGGAATAATGATCCCAACTGACGAACTCCATCATTTTTCAGAGGGGTAGGTATACCACCAACCAGATTCTCAATTGCCACCTTTGATTGCTGTGGGTGGGTCGTAAGGGGTGAGTTCACTTTCTGGTTCCGGTCGAAATCAGGATAGCAGTGGTTCATGTTCATTGATTGCCCATGAAAAACCAACTACATCTAAGCACCACTCAAGTACATATATATATATATAGTATGTATGCTTTGTCTTATACCACAGTTTCCATAAGTTTGTCGGTTGAATCAGAATGAAATCATCATGAGGCTTCCGTGAAACACTAATGTTGCTTGGTTAAATCACATTATATATACTGTGTATATATATATATAGAATTATATAGATCCTTTCAACCCCAATTAAAATCCATCAAATCTCTTCATGATGGGCTGTATCCGCCATAAATCACAAGGATGTTTGTTTCAACGCCCTGAGGTAATTTGTGGTCCAGTGCTACAGAAAACGCCGCTCACCAATCGACTCGGTTCGGGCTGCTCAACGGCTGGGTTGTGAGTCTTTGGAGGACTAAACAAGGTGGTGCCCCCCCAGTTATAAGTTGGTTTATAATCCCATTAACTATAGATACATCTACCATAAGTCCTAGTTATTAGTGTTATAAACCAACTTAGCTATCTTGGGGGCACCACCTTGTGGGGAAAACCTGTGATTTGACCAAGAAAAAATGGATGTTTGAGTTTTTTGCCTTGCGAAGGTGTGGATTTCAGCAGCATGATGTGTGATTTATGCATGGAAATTGGGATTTGAAGCTTGCGAAGATTGAGGTTCTACTAGCATTTCGATTGGCTGAGGAATACTGAAGAATTCACCAGCGCCGGCAGAGTTCTCGAGGATTTCAGCAAAATATGGAGATGTTAAACATGTCAAACATGTTAAACACATTGAAACGAGCGGAACTCAAGAAATGTTGGACTTATGGATGAGTCGTGTTTGGCTCTTCCAACATGGGATTGGAACATCCCCAATTTCAACAGCATGGGTGATCTCTGGTGTTTCTTTCTTGTTTCGGAGCTGATTCCATGATTATTCCAAGATACATATTCCAAGAACAAAAAATGCCAGGGACGTATTTGTAGAAACTCATCTCGGTCAACCTAGTCATGTCTACTTTAAATTATAAATGGGCACAAAAAGAATACATGAACCCTGATATATTACAGACTGGTTTCTAAATACCCTGAGATTGATATATGACATGGCCAATTCTTATTGTGGATGGAAGTGGATAGAAGAATTCTTGCACCACCTTGGATGATTGAAACCCTATAAACAATGGGATGTTTACCACCGTTTTCAACTGGTGCGGGACTTCGCAACCATCCACAGTAGGACCCTGACTAACCAAAGAAGAACGCTTGGCTATACCCATTGATGTCGACGCGACGCGAGGGCACTTGCTAGTGGAACGTGTCTTGAATGCCCGGCAGAACTGGGAGTCTGGAGCTCGGTTCAGCTGTCATCTAGGGTCAATCCTTTAGTCTTTTGGTATCAATACGAGTATCTACGTTCACCAGCTAAAAAAATGTGATTTTTTGCAGGGTATCTGGCTGATTGGCCATGTCATCGTCAATAAGCCTGCCTCATAGCAGCCCCCCAAAAATACAACTAGGATAGCAAGATCATCTAAAATAGTGAGTTATCTTAGGAGATCACTAGGAGAATCATCTCATTTGGTAAGAGGTGAATCAGTGGGGTGTAGAACCCAGAAGTGTCCAGAAGTGGTTATAACCCGACTTAGAGGACTTATTAACCAGGGTGATTGAGACTGCAGTACCCGCAAAAGTGCAGAGTTCTGAATGGTACAGTCCCAAATCAGCAACAGTTTCAAAAAGGTTCCATGGTTTCCATAGAAATTACTATATATATATACATATTATATATATATATATACTTTTCCCTTAAATGTGTTCTTAGTAAACAAACGTTACATTTGCTGTCACGATTTTCCACCGTTTTCAAGCGGCTTAAAACACAGCGTTTGTTCCTTCCGAGGATGGACACCCTTCGAAGCTTCTGCGAAGTTTCCATTTGGCTCTTGGTGGTGTGGTCCACCTATGCCTGGACACCCAGCTTCGAAAAATAGTGAAGCTGGATGAAGCATGGGTTGATGGATATTATATTATAAATACATAACGTGTATACTGTATATATATATATATACATATATATATTGGATATTATATAAATATATATATACCTGTATCCTCGAAAAAGCACAAATAAATGCTCATTTGCGAGATTTCTGCTTTTTGAGCGGTTTTTCTCCACATGAGCGTAATTGCACCACTTTTGGCATTTTTGCACTTGGTGCATTTTAAAGCCAAAAATATG
>Ga0126342_10008773_pt1 | contig 18108 bp, 16 predicted proteins | sample Cyp1metagenome_FD_92528 | JGI IMG/M metagenome (GOLD analysis project Ga0126342, IMG submission 92528) | Coral microbial communities from Lord Howe Island, Old Settlement Bay, Australia - Cyphastrea 1 metagenome | ecosystem: Host-associated > Invertebrates > Cnidaria > Coral ... | reverse complement strand
CCCAGTGATCCCAGTGATCCCAGTGATCCCAGTGATCCCAGTGATCCCAGTGATCCCAGTGATCCCAGTGATCCCAGTGATCCCAGTGATCCCAGTGATCCCAGTGATCCCAGTGATCCCAGTCATCCCAGGGCTCTGCTCTTTTTCAAAAATGGCCTCTTGCAGAACTGCTCCGTTTTACGAATGCCAGTGACATCAGTGACATTCCAATTTCCCAATCACCTCCAGGTGGATGTTCCGTCTGGAGACGAAGATCGCAAGTTGCTGATCTTCCTGCCTGGACGGTCCACCGGTCTTGCATTGGCTGTGGCAGTGGGGTAAACATTGCCGCCAAAAAAATAATCAAAATAATCAAAGATAAAAGGAATGAAAGAAAATTCTAATTATAGTTAATTATGATAATCGTATAATGATTATATAATGACTATACGATTATATAATTACTATATAATGATTATATAATGATTATATCATGACTATATAATGACTATATAATGATTATATGATGATTATATAATTATATAGTTTTATAATATATATCAAATGATCAAAATCTATGTATACTATAAATATATATATACACAAAACATAAAGAAATTCAAGAAATCGGCACCATCTGGACGGCACCTCACCGTCGCCGCGAGGCTCTGCAGCTGCGCAGAGACCTTTCTTTGGGCCCTCTGCAGCTGACGGAACGCAGCACAGCGCCTCGGGTCCCACTGTCATCCGATTTGATGGGATTTACCATCTGGTTATGACTCACATAGCCATGGTATAGATGGCCCATAGAAATAGATGGTTTACCGGTTTACCTATTAATAGCATGGTGATTTTCCATGGCGAACTGTTAAATAACCAGAGGGTAATGGAAATTGAATGGGAACTGACTGGGAATCCAATGCATTGCTGATGGAATTGAATATGTCTTGCTGAAAGAATTGAAAAGAATCGAATGAATTCGAATGATGTGTATATCATTATACATACAGATTATATTATATATTTATATACACATCATTATACAACTAAGGATTTCATCATATCAATCCAATTGAAAATCTATCCCTGAGTCCCCCAACGTCGCACGCATTTTGCCCCGGAGTTGCATCAGTTTCTTCTGCAGCCGCTCGCAGCGGGGACAGCGCGGACAGCGCAGACAGCGCAAAGGGCGCCGTCGCTGAGGACTTGATGTGGGAAGGACTTGTGCTTCCGACCTGCCAGGTCTGCCAGGTCTGCCAGGTCTGCCAGGGCAGTGTTTGTCTGCAGTCACAGGCACATCGCGATGTAGCTGATGGCAAATCATCTTTCTATTGAGCGCCAAACACAGCACGTCATGCACATCATGTCATAGCACATCAACTGTTGAATTCTATGAGTTATTCAAAGTACACCCAAAAGTTCCGATGCTGATTCATTCAGGTGATTCTGTCGGTTACTTGGGTCTCCAGACGCTTCAGTGTCCTCTGAGATGAAAGGAAACAAAGGTCCATGGCAAACCTCGACCACGGCACCAATGTTTCTGGCAGCTGAAGCACGCAATGTTGCAAACATGTTCTTCACTATCCTTGCAAAGGAAAAGGACTCGAACCCCACACTGTGTCTATCTGACATCTACAACCAGCTTGGCATAGCCTGGTGCATCCAAAACGAGCATCCATGCAACTCCACAAACCAAACTCTGCCTTAGCCTGGGTCAGCTCTGCCACACGCATCTGGCGCTGAAAGGAATTGGATGTTGCCATAGGCCATAGGCTAAGAGGGTCAAGAAGCAAAACCTGAATGAAGAACTGTAAAACTATTGTGTCGAAAAGGAATATCAACCAATGAAACCACTACTCACTACTATTTCATGATGCTCAGATTTGCCACAAGAAACACAATTCCGATCCAAATCCATCCCATCACCTCCAGTTTCCTCTTTTCTTCGCCCTGCTGCTCCTTGGAGTCTCAAGCTTGTGAAAATCAAGGAATGTCGTACAGTACGTCGTACAGCTTCATAATTTACCGCCAAGATTCAACCCGTGCTCCACAGCGATGCATTCGGCTTGTGAGACCATTCAGGCGTACAACGCTGTCCTGGTGTGGCTGCGGCTTCCTGGAATCTCCCCAAATGGTAACATGGTGTGAAATCAGGTAGATAGTACAGTACAGGGTAGATAGTATAGGGGTGTGATCCTCATTGATTTTACCACACTGTTTTGCTGAGACAAGAGCTCGGCAAGTTTCAGCGTGCAGCTTCGGCTCCTGTATGTGTTGCTTCACATATACCTGTGCGGACTGTGCGGATGACACATTTCCAGGTGATCCATGTCATATATGTCATACGCTCAGCCGCTCCGCCGCTCAGCCAACAACGTCATCGCCTGGTCAGCTCTTAGGGAATGGAGGTCCTGACCTTGGTTCAAATCGCCCAACCATCGGGGATTGGATATAAACATAATATAGTGGAATATATTGGATATAAATGGATGTTTATCCCCCCAAGTATGGGGAAAAATATGATGTTTATCCAAACAAAATATGATATTGGTTGACATTATTCTGAGTTGTGACCCATAGCCATCTAAAAACGCAAGAGCGAGACGCTGCGAAAATCTTTTTCTTCCCGTCCGATGAGGTCTGACGTCGAACTAATAGTGTCATAATTCAGTGAGATCTGCTCGTGCTTTGCTGATGATGTGAGACAGCCTCCGGCCAAGGATGCCCATTGCACTTGGCACAAGCTGCAGAAGGCAAGCAGGATCCTTTTCACCACCTGCATTTGGATCTCCCCAAGCAACGATGGTTCCATTTCCTAACTGGGCGGCAAAGGCTGCACTGGTGGCATGGATTTGCTGAACGTTCTGTAGCTTCTCGTGGACCCTGCTGCTGTCACCACCGAAATTGGGATGTCCCCAGGTAACCACAGTTTCATCTGACAGGAGCGCAGCAAATGCCAGACGAGTGGCCTGAATTTGTTTCACCCCTTTGAGGCGAGTTTGAACGTGAGCACAGCAGCCGCCTTGATTGGAGAGGCCCCATGTAACGACCTCACCATTGGATAAAATGGCCGCAAAGGCAACCTTATTGGCTTGTATCTCTTTCACATTCTCGAGCTGAGCAGCAACTTTGCTAGAGTCACCCCCAGAATATGGACACCCCCACGTAACGACCTTGCCATCAAAAAGGATAGCGGCGAAGGCGTTTTGGGAAGCTTGAATTTGTTTCACATTCTGTAGTGGTTGAACAAGGGAACTGTCACCACCATTCTTAGGGTTTCCCCAAGTGATAACAGATCTGTCAGACAAGATTGCAGCAAAAGCACCACCAGTGCTTTTTATCTGCACAACATTTTGCAAACGAATTTGGACTCTTCTGCTCACAGCGCCAAGGTCTTTATTGCCCCATGTAACCACTCGCCCATCTGCAAGCTGTGCGGCAAATGCTCCCCTGGTCGCCTGAATCTGCTGGACGTCTCTGAGCTGTTCTTGCACATCATCACTGCAGTCAGAAGCAAGTGGGTTGCCCCAGGACACTACACTTCCATCCTTTCGAATTGCTGCAAAAGCACCCTCAGCCGCTTGGATATGGTGAACTTCTGTGAGTTGCCCTTGCACTTCCTGACTATTGCCACCTAAGCGATCACTGCCCCAGGTCAAGACACGTCCGTCCGCGCGCAGAGCAGCAAAGGCGGTGCCGTCAGACTGAATTTCTTTGACGTTTTTCAATTCATGTTGGACCTGGCTCTGGGTCAAAGCACTCGCGCCCTTACGTAGCTGGCAAATGGATGTTCATCCACCCAGTCATGTGGAAAATCAATGAAAACCGTAGATTTTGACATATTATGGGCGAACATGGGGTTTAGTGTGAGGCCCTGTTCTAGAAGTTTGTGCCTTGAAACAGTGACTTTCTTGGGGGTCCCAAATTTGGAGCTTGCGGTGTCTTCCGCAAAGAGCGCGGTCTTGTTTCTGGGACCAAAATTGGACGCGCGTTTATGTCTCAAAGGCATGTTTGCGAGAGTGTTTTTCCTTGCTAGACACAGACATTCGAACATGGCGGCGTGGCAACATGGCAAAAGATTGGAGGCAAAGGACGGGCCAATGCGTCATGTTGTGGGTGTGCTTGGAACACCTGAAGCCATGCTATTGTATACAAATATATATATATATATATGATTTGCACGATTGTTGCATGAAGATTCCATTGCAATTTCCTTCCAGCTGCCTGGTATGAATCCTTCCGTTTGCTTGCAACGTGGAACCATGTGAAAGCATCAAGATCCCATCCATTAAGGGTCATGTTAAGTGAGGAGGGTAGGGAAAGTGTTTGTGCCATTTGATTTACTCTGGAAGCTCAGGGAGGTTGCTGGGCGAGGACGCCCTTGGTGATTCATGTGGCCAGGCACCCTTCTTCATCCGAACATCGTGAGGTGGGAAAAGGCGCAGAGCGTTCTTCGGGTGGAGACTTGGGATTCAGCTACCTTTGTGAGGCCTCTCACAATACGTATATATATATATACGTATATGTATATATATATATATAGTATATATAGTGTGTATATATATAGTATATATAGTGTATATATATAGTGTATATATATAGTATATAGATATATAGTATATATATAGGTTATATATATATATATATACGTATATAGTATATATATAGTATAGTATATTATACTATAGACTTATACCCCCAAATGGTTACCTTTTCCAGGGAATTTTGAAACATTCCCAGCCTCACGGCTGTCGCCCCCGGCGACAGGATTGCCCCAAGTCACCACAGATCCGTCCTTGAGGATGGCAGCAAATGCTCCATTTGAGGCCTGAACCTCCAGATGTCGCCGCTTCAACCGTTCTGTAGACATGTCCAGCATGCATATATCATCATATATCAGGTGGAAAACATGTGTCCATGCCTCAGAATGATAAATACCTCCAACTGAAAGATCTGAAAGCAAAATGTGTGTCTGAAAATGTTCATGATTTATCGGTGTATCATCCCTTTCCCCATTGAAATTGCCATAAATTGCAGGCCAATCAGCCCCTGTTTTTTCGGACAACAAACCATGGTCTCCAGGTCCAGCCTTCTCTACATCTTTGAGCTTCCCTGCCACCTTGCTGACATCACCACCCTCGTTGGGATTGCCCCATGCCACAGCGCCATTGCTGGAGGACCAGCACAGAAAAGCGAAGTCAGTGGCCGCCAACAAGGGCACTTCAGCGATGGCCATCAAGATATCTCCATCGCTGACATCGAGGTCAACCAGAGAATCTTCTGGATTCAAAATGTTTCCAGCTTTGGATAAGGTCAGGGAATAAATCTGCAAAGCATCTTTTGCCGCTGCGGTCAGAACACTGACTCGGCATTGTTTTGAGATGGAAATCGACTCACATCGGCCGCTGACCAAAGCCACCTTGATCGTTATCTTCTCGGTGACATCGTCCATTGCGCGGCGAAATCATCCACGAGCCAATGAGCAAAATGATGACTTGACGGATGTTAATATATAGTTATATTCTACATTTATCATATGGTATATTCTGCATTCATATGCCTTGCAGTCGCTGTATCGTCTGTGAGTCTCTTTGGCTGAACCTTCGAACCCCTCAGCTGACCGCTGAAAAGAACACGGTCCAGCGCACGACTCTGCACACAGGACATACAAAGGTCTCTGATACCGTTGATAGATGATGATGTAAGATGATGTAAGATGATGTAAGATGATGTAAGATTTACATGTTACATGTGTATAGACTGTATAGAGTCTCACCCTGTCTCACTGCGAGAGAAAATAAAGCCCAACTGCTCATGGCTCCCCATCTTCACGCCACTGGCCCTGAGTTTCCGACCTGCCAATTCAAGGGCCTGCAGAGTGAGCCTCCAATGCCAGATGCCGCTGGGAATCATCACCAGATGCACTTTGGCAGTGCTTCAATCATCACCTCATCAATCAATATCAAACAATATCATGTCAATATCATGTCAATTCATGTCACATGTCAATATCAAACAGAATGGCTTGTTTTAAGCAGGCAATCCAGCCCGGTGGTCCTCGCATGTCCTCGCCTTTGAAAGCGCCGTTTCGCATGGGCGAAGTCTTCACTCATTGCTCCGCGCACGGAAAACTGATGAAATACCGAAGCAAAAAGGAACATGATGGAACATGAAGTACCAATTGAAGACAAAAAAACGTACTAAACGTACTAAAGGATTTCTTGATATTTGATGATATTTGTACATTATCCCATTGCCATGGCAACACAATGGAAGCTTTCGAAGATGACACGCCATGTTGAATCCTGCGAATGGGCGATTGATATCTATTGATGCTGCCGTTGATCCTCTCGCCGCAAAGTCAGCAGCTTTCAGATTCGTTGCTTCGCATGCGAATTTCAAGGCTTTCCATGGCTTTCCTGAAGTCCAAAAAAACTGCTTATCTACCCTTGGGTAAACATAGCTGGGCTGGGAAATCCCAGTTCCATGTTTGCCGGAGGGTCACATGGCATTGCTGTCACCTCATTTGTTCTGTCGCTTTGCACCGGCAAATTGGCTATGTAGATCTGTGTAGTCAATACATGACGAAACTACGTTGCTCAAGCTGGTGTGGCACTGTCTGCCATGTAAAAGAAACTACCTGACTATGTGACTATGCGGCCGGCACTTTGGCGCAGCAAAGTGCTCGTTCAAACACAGATAGTTGTGGATGTCTTAGTGAAGTCAGTAGATGTCTTCGGTGCCTTTGATGTCTTTGCACCATATTTTTTCTTTAATCTTTCCATGCCATCCTGGTCACTGTTCGTCCCAAGAGGCATCACTTTGCTCACGTGGTCGACAGACTCCGAGTCACCAGCATGGTTCAGGAGCAAGTTCACAACTTTGTCATGACCACTTTCTGCTGCAAAATTCAGCGCAGTCATTCCACTGCAGGTCAGAGCTGCCACATCAGCACGGTACTCCAGCAAAAGCTGTGTAACAGCTGCGTGACCGTCCAAGGCTGCCCCCATCAAAGGAGTCATGCCATCATCCTCTGCAGCCAAGACATCTGCGCCATGCTCCAACAACAGCTTGGCTACGGCGGTGTGACCACCTAAAGCCGCACCCATCAAAGCGGTGGTGCCATCCTCCTCTGCTCTCAGCACGCTTGCGCCGTTCTTCAACAGCAGCTTCACTACAGCTTCATGGCCAGCGAGAGCAGAGTGCATCAAAGCTGTGGTACCATCGATTTCAGTGGCTTTCACATCGGCGCCATGGTCCAACAGTAGTTGCACCACTGCTAGATGACCACCCAAGGCAGCTCTCATCAAAGCAGTGGTACCATCACTGTCGGCAGCTGCCACATTGGCACCATGCTCCAGCAACAGCCGGCTAACTGCCTGCTGACCACCATTGGCAGCATGCATCAGGGCGGTGTTGCCCTGCCAAACCATCTCAGTGTCCGCACGCAAGTGCAGCAAAAAATGAACGGTGTCCAGCCGCTCGTCGCGCGCGTTCGCATTGAGAAGCTGGCTTAGCCAACCAGGCTGTTCCTCTGGAGAAAGCTGGTCATAGATCTGTTGAAATTGCTCCTTTGTGAAGCAAGCGCCATGCGCACAGCACCGCGCTGCAGATTTGATATATTGGTGGCTCAACAAGAAGAGCAGCAAAGATGTGGAGAGCAGCGACTGAATGTATCTGTCAAAATCTGTCAGCCAAAAGTGGCTTTCCTCAGGAAGTTCATCGGAATGTTGCATATTGCAAAGAAGGGTGTACATTCCACGAATGACCTTGCGGCTACCTGGGTTGGCAATTTCTTGCCAAATGTGAACCTTGTCTTCTATCACTGAGGCTTGTGCTTTGATGGCTGACACTGTCCACAAAGATTCGACCGTGGCTTGCAAAATGCGCTTCATGGCATCAGGTTTGGCCTTGAAGGCTCCTTCCAAGCTCCCAGGTCTGGATAGGGAGCCCATTTCACAGATCAACTCAAATGGTTGATTGAGTTCTTTGAGGCGGGACACCTCCAGGGCCACTTCCTTGCTTAAACATGCTTTAAAGATCTTTAAAGGAATCCAATTTCTTACTGATGTTTAAACATGTTTAAACCAAATATGTGTAACATTGTGCAACCATACCGCTGTTGATTGGTGATGATAGGATATTATAGGTGGTTATGCTACCGAGTCGATGTTTATTGGTTATAGCCTGATCATAGGGGTGTCTAACTCCACCTCCATGTTTCAACATTCCTCGAAGGTCTCCCATGCAACGTTTAGACGTTCTTTGGGGAATCTCTGTAAACGTGTTTAAACATGTTTAAACAGTTGGAAGTTTAAACAATTTAATATGGTTTAACATGTAAACTTTAGCCCAACCCTGCCTCAAAAAGGCACCAGATTCTCTTAAAGGGGTTGATGTCTTGGTCCAGAACCATCACTGCACCACCTGTGGCTTTGGCAATTGCTGCATTGAAGGGTCCTTGCATCGGACTGTCTCCTACTTCGTCAGCCACATCGTGCTGATTCACGGCAAAGAGGCAAATCCAAAAGACCACAGCCTTTGGGCAGGCAGTGCCCGCAGTGCCCAACATAGTGGTTGACGCAGTCCCTGCGTCCGATCGTTGGTAATGCTCAGCCCACAGCCGAAGAGCTGTGACGGTCTCACTGAACAACTTCCCCCAGAAGTGGGACACAAAGCAATGCACAATGAGACCATTGGGGTTCAGCAACGAGGAAAATGACATCTTGTCAGTTGCTGGTGGCACACTCCCTGTACGATCCTGTTCTCTAGCTGCACAATGGCCAGGTTTCGACATTGGACTGACCACATAGGCATCCAGAGAATACAAGTTGCATACTCGCTGGAAGAAACCTTTCTCTTTTTTACGGATGGCATCCGCATGCTTTGCATTGTAAGCATCGCACTGTGCAGCAAGCCACCCGGATTGGATGAACAATGCCTCCAGGTGTTGCAGTTGCCCCAGGGCCATGCCGCGCAACGACTGGGGAACGGTTGGTCGAGTTCTCTCAGATGGCAGAACTGGCTCAGCTACAACCTCTGCGAAGCGCTCCTTGCTGGCGCGCTTGGCTCCAGCCATCAGTTGCCGTAGCCTCTCTGGTGACAACTTCATGCCGAAAGCCCGGGCAGCGTGGCCCAGCTCGTGCATATCCAAATCACCAGAACCATCCAAGTCGCAGCATTGCGCCACGAAGTGTGGATCCTTCAACTTCTGTTCTAGGTCCGAACTCACCCGCAGCAACTCCGTTTCCCAACTCACTGAGCTGCTAGTAGAACCACCTGACTCCAGATCGGTTGAACGGGTTGAACTCAACCTCTCATGCAGCCCTCGTTTTCTGCGGTCAGTCTTTTGGTCGCCTTCGCCATCAGACAGGTGCAGCTTCAAGCTGGAACCAAGCAGGGACGGGAGAGGTTTACCTCGGGGCGCTGCAGTTGTCTTGCTACAGCTGCAGCCCATGACTGCCTCATGCAACCACCACAGTGGTTTTCAAAAAACACTGCAAACCGCGGCCTGGCGACCCAGTGGCAGGAACGGAGCCAAAACTTCACCAGTCGCACAGTGAAAGCAAGGTGGAGCATGGAAATTTATGGCAATGTTTGACAGGCAGATCAATCTCGCTCCCTCAACGTCATTTTGATGCAACCATGTCAAAGCTTGTCACAATCCCCTCCACATCTTTTCTCTTCTGCAGATCAAGGGAGTGAATCTTGCTAAGGTGCCGAAAATTGATTAAAAATTGAATTTATGTTGAAGACATGAATGATGGAAGGTTTGTCCTTATCTTCAGATGGAGATTTTAGGGTCAATCCAATCTCCTCGGTCCATCATTTCTCAACTCTAGACGTGAGTGTCTTGGGAAGGCAGGCGAAGCAAAGGTTGCTGCAATGAAGACTCGTGGCACTTCCCAAAAACCTTGCGACTCACCATCCAATTGCAACAGCTGGGCAACAGCTCCGGAAGCTTCGGGATTCCAATTGCGACTCGCCATAGCCTCAACGGCCTAAACCTATCGATGAAATGGTCACTTTGTTTGGGACTCAACAGGTCTCAACGTGCAGGGGACAAAGTCTGGACCATCTCCGAGTGCTTGTACCGCACAGGTCGTTGGAGCACTTCGGTTGGGGATTTCTAACGCCAAGAAAATCCCTCAGCGAGTGACTCTTCTCGCTTAAAAAGTCAGGCTCTTCTTGCAAGTTACTCCGAGAAAATCTGGTGTGCCAAGATTTTGTTTCAACGGAATGAAATCCTCTCATTTCATACCATGTCAGGGGTGCCAAGGGTGTTCCATTTTGCTTGCTATCCATGGACTAGAGCTGACAAGTCATTACGTCTGAAGAAATATTCCAATGATTTGCATAGAATCATGTGCTCAAGCCTCTCAAGCCTCTCACTTGTCCGGTCGCTCAAAAAAGGAGAAGGGAGCTTGGGTATCATATTCCGGCCTAACGCAGAAGGACTAGGCTAATAGAATGCAGGGTGATGATACTTTCTCATGGGAGCGCGAAATTCTGCTTAACACAGAATGTCCCAAAGGGGGGGAAAGATGTTTCATGCCGTGGCGTGAGCAATCAGCAGATATGGCAGACATGGGACATTGAAGTGCATGATCAGGTCGTTCATAACCCTCATGTAACAATCCAACAACCGACAGCCAATTGTAGTTACAGCCACAGCTATGGAGAATCGAAACTCCACTGCAGTACATCAAGTCGATAGTAAGAAATGATTGCATCCTGATGTTCAGCGGCAAAATATATGTTCAAATGGCATAGCAAGCTGCAGCAACCCAGCCTCTCTGGCTCTTCAGCTACCAGAGCGTAGATGCTTGTTAAGGTGAACAGGAAGGCAGCTGGCAGACCACGACGGTGAAGCCAAAGCAGGTTGTGTTTTTTTAACGATGCTCGAGAGATCAAAAACATTCAAAAACAATTATTGATGAACTTAAAACATTCAAAAAGAATTATTGATGAACTTATTCACTTGATGTATTCATTATAGTGTAGCATGCACTTATTCACACTTTTGAGACATGCACTTGGAAGATCCTGAAATTCGGTGGCTCACTGATCCTGCTAGCAAAAGCTCGAGATGTCACATCAATTCACAGTATTCTGCCCTTCTGGAAACCTCTTCAGAAACCTCCAAGAAAATATGATAGTAGTCAATAGTAGTCAGTATATTACTATGATATACTATGATACTATATTACTATGATAGTAGTCAGCATTGCCCCACTCTCCGCCTGCTACCCCCACGTACACGAAGATGGGATCCGCTTCGGGCTCTGTCACCTCACCACTTCAGTCACACTGTAAAGTGGTTTCTTGTAATATATGTATATATATATATACATAAGAATCATACATCTGTGCATATCATACTATGTATAACATTATGTAATTAACTATGTATTATACTATTATATATAGAGTATATATATTATATATATAATGTACACATATGTATACAGTATGTAGATTCGAAGTATTCCAAAGAAATCGTCCCAGGGCTCCCTGCACCAACGAACTCCACGTCGTAGACCAAATCTCCAGGAGGTCCAGGGGCCTGAGATCCAGGGTTTCGGCCGGGGGTGTTTTACATGGAAGGGATTAGAAAGTACATGCATCGGAAAATGGTATAATATATAGGGATATAATATATAGTGTGTGTATATATATATTATATATTAGTATCATGATTATTATTGTTATTATTATTGTTATTACAGTATTATTATTACTATTATTATTAATTATTATTATTATTAATATTCTCATTATTATTATATTTATTATTGTTATTATTGTTGTTATTATTATTGTCATTATTATCATTATTATTACTATTATTATATATATATATATGTACATATTATATACACATTATACTAGTAATATATGTGTTTCTTCAACCCCCACAGATACGTCTTGAACTTTCGATTTTCCCAGCCTCCTCTTCGTCCATACCGTCCTGACCAGGTGGCTATGGCCCTTCTGGAAATGGTAAAAATTCACTCAACCTACTTTTTGGTCGTTCAATAGGAACTCTAACAACAGTCAGTTCCTTTGGAAAGTACGAACATGCCTCCGCCCAGAAAGACTCTCTAGCATCATGCCAGCATCATGCCAGCATCATGGCATATCCAGCACATCCAGTTCTAGCCCAAACCAGTCCGTGACAAAGCCCAAGTCTGCGGGGATCCAAAACCTGGGATCTGACATCGACATCGACTGGACCATACTGGACCAATGGTTGATGAAAAATGGATGGCTGGAAGGTGCCACCAGCAACTTCTTCAAATAGATTTAAGAAACAGATTTAAAAATGGATGGTTTCGGAGTAGAAATGGATTGCGTCAGCATTTTTCTGCCCCGGAATCAAGGTCCATGCCTTCGCTTCTCGCCCGGTGACATCATTTGCAGACCCTCCTTCCAGCCTGGTCCAGTGGATCTCTTGATATTGGCGATCTTGGGCATGTGAATCAGAAGTTGCGGAGTCTATGTCGCAGCATCAAAGGCCCTTGGTCAAAGGCCCTGGTACACAGCAATATACAGCAATTAAAATGTGCCAAATCTGGACAACCATCAACCTGCATCCCTCCTGCCTGGAATGACGCTAGTCATCTTCACTTTGGTGTCCCCTTGTCGCAAGTATGAGCCTCAAATTCCCAGACATAATGGTGTGTTGATCATTTGTAGGAAACCATAGGAAACCCACAACACTCGAATCTCCCCCTATATTCAACACATTCCGGGACATCACCGATGCGTCATACTGCTACCTGAACCATCTGAGACCATCGGTGAGGACAGACTGGACCAAGCAAAACTGCTGCGCTTCCCTGCTATCAATCAGCTGTCCATCTCCTGCCCTCCAGCCAGTATACCTGGTGGCCACATCCGGTAAGAAAAGAAAGCAGTTTTCAGTTCTGGACAATATAACCATATATGAACCATATATTAACCATATATAAACCATATATCAACCATATAATGTGGATAAATAATTTTAAATAATGGTTAATATATGGTTTGCCAGAATCAGATGAATCGATGCAACGGCCTCACCAGCACCGTGTCCGAGAGCAGGGGTGGGCTCCTCAGCACAGCACGCAAGCGTTCTTGGAGAGTTGACTCTAGCTGATCTCCTAGCTGATCTCCTAGCTGATCTCCTGAGAGCACTCCTCATGGTTCCTCAATTCCTCAATTTCCAACTCAAAGTTGCAAGAAATTCGCCCATGAATATCCAGAATATCCTCACCTAGCATCGTGGCTTTCCTTACTTCGTGAATTGGTTCATGCTGCGGCTTCACTTCCCCGACGTTGATTGATCACTCTTCATCGGCATGCTGATGTGAAACATCATAACAACATTGACATTTGTCAAGGCTGTGGTTCAAATTTGGAGTCAGTCAACAAAGTCATCTATAGTAGAATCGATAGTACAATCGATAGTATAATCGATAGTATAATCTATAGTCATTCTAAAAACAAAAGTGATCAATAGAGTCGCCCATCATCCAACATCCAATCTGCCCCACAAAGGGTAGCCCGGGTAGCCCTGCCCTTGACCCTTCTCCAAGACTTGCCAAGCCAGGCCAGTGGAACTCCTATGGGAGGTCTCAATGAAGATCCAGGGGACCGCAGACGTTAGTCACTTAGTCTATTTTTGGGTATTAACCAACATTAACCATCTATAATAAGTATTGGGGTACCATGGGGTACCCAATTTTCACTACCATCACGTTTTGAGAGTTGCAGGGAACTCAAGTTCCACCGTATTCCACCCAAATGTGATGTCAACTCACCCAACAAAGCCCTCCTTTCGCACATCACTGGTGCTTGGAGTTCCGGGGGATCGAAGCGGCTGGGAGCGGGAGAGCCTGGTCCCAATGGAATCCCGGAATCCCCAGAAACAGCGATGTCCGCGGGCCGCTGATCTGATTGGGTATGGCTCAATATGATAAAAGGATAGCATAGGATAGCGAGGAAGAGACCAGAAGGAGCTGAACAAACTATGACATGTGCCTTCATGAGGATGCTCATCCTCGCCAAACATGTGGAGTCAAACTTGGAAATCCATCAGTTTTAAACATGTGTGTTAGTGTGGTAGGCCCACTGCCATAATCCATCCCCAATTTCACCGGAAATGGATAGCTAAGTTCACGGACCCAGAGAACCAGGCTCCAGGCCAGCCTTCAGCAAATCGAACAAGCTGTGATGCCTTGGAAGCTGACCCAAGCGGTTTGCTGTGTGCTTTGAAGGGAACATCTAGAGAAAACCAAGAGGAAACCACAGTTTCTATTAGCCAGATATATTTAAATTGATTCAAATATCATCAAATATCGGGATTCCATGGTTTCTTGGAAACTTTCCCTCGAAACAATTCTGTCCATTACCCCCATGCTTTCAAGGCTGCTCTGAATACCGGCTATCTCAGAAGACCTACAAGCGTTTAAGCAATGTTTTTCTCTTGCTACTCTACGTCTACCAAATTGATATCGGATGTTTGGAACCTCCTGACACTTCTTGGAAAAAACCGAACTTTACTGGGGATCCGCACTCGTGGTATGGGCGCCTAGCATGAGAATCAGTCGGAAACACTCAAGAAGTCACCACATCAGATGGGTCTCACCTCCGGGCGGCTTTTTGCTCCGCCCAAATGGTCTGATATTTGGTCTATTTGGTTTTCATGATAAAGTGACGGCTTGGCTCTAGTCTCCTGAAAAAAAACAACGAGGCTGAAAGGGATATGTCTGCTGCCACCTCAAGTCACTTAAATTCAATAGATATGCCAGGAGGAAAAACATGGAAAAAGAGGTCCATGACCCATGCGACATCTTGATGATGGATGTACGCGGTGAAACCAGGTCCCAAATTTGCACCTTCGGCGCCGTGAAATTCAGCTGCCTGCAAAGCACCTGGGATTGTGCCAGTGACTGCAAGCTGTCCGTATGATTCGAATAAGGCGACATCTTGGATGAGTTTAAGGCTTCAGCTCACACATTGGTTCCACAAATCTTTGCCAGAGCTGGGTGAAGGCAAGGCCAAGCGTAATCTGCTAATCTTTCGATGTCGTCCAAACCGGTTGGGAACAGCTGGGACTTGTGATCTTGATGCTATCTAACTTAAAGGGACTCCAGACGAGGGCCGCTCTTGATGTGCACAGTTTGTGCGTTCCCCAAGGAAGTGACAAACGACTACAAAGGAGAGTGACAAACGATTGCAAAACAAGAAAAGTTTCTCATTTGAAAAGGTATTCGGAAAATGTGAGAGTTGACAGAGTTTACAGCCTCTTTTTTGCACGCTTCCAGCGCTTACAGCCCACAACACGGGCTTGTCCAGTTGGCGGCCACTCTACCACGCGGAGGAGCCAAGTGAGGCTGTGATTGAAACCAGAAATTCCTTACTGAATAACTAGAGGACCATAGAAGAGTAGAATATAGCAGAATGCTGCTTCCGGTTTCACAACAGCATTCAAAATGCTGTTACCAAAGTCATGAAACCTCAGTGCTTCCAATATCTTCCAATGATATCAATGATGGACACTATTTAGCCATAGAACAGCTGACTCTCCGCTATTTCTCATGGGCAGCGTCCGTTCGGTTGGTATTTTTAACGCTTGGCAGGGAGCCACCAGGCGCAAAATCGCAGGTGGGGTACGTCACCGAGCACTCCCAAATCGAACGGGGTAAAAGAATGTGATGAATGTGTGAAAATCCATTAAGAAAAAGATGCAGTAGAAATCCATAGAAATCCATAGAAATCCATAGAAATCCATGGGAATCGGTTCTTTTCTTCGATATACTTCGGAGTTTACCCTGCCAGCCACGACCTTTGCCGTGCCGCGCCACATCTGCCACCGCACATCCACCGAGACGATTTCGACAGGAATGAAGGATGCTGAAGGTTGGGCCAGCTGTTGCTGTTCCATGTTTTCCGGTGTTTCATGTTGTTTCATTGTTGACATCAATGACCATCCCATACCATCCCCAACGGTTGCTACCTCCGGCGGCCAAGCTTCGCAACTCGAGGTCGCCAAACTTCGGTGGTCTTATTCCATTGGCTGTAGCGGTAATATGGCTGTGTTGTTCCAAACTTCGGTAGTCTCTCATAGTCTCTGTCTCTCAGAATCAAACGGACACAAAAACATCTACAGTACCGATAGTGTTCTGATAAGAGTGTTCCATACTGCCGCAGTTCCGCATTCCTCGGTTCAGGAGCATCACGCCGATACCCTGGGAGGACGCAAAGGGCTGTCAAATGTGTAGCACCCCAGTTGTTGATTTCATGGAACACGGACTGATTTGCCATGCAAAGCCATTCCAGGGACGGAAATTGTATGCGAAAGTTCAAAGTAGTTCAAAGGACGCAAGTTGTCTTGACTTTTTCAGGCAGCGTTGGGACATGTTCGGACAGTTTTTGTTGAGTGAGTGCCAGCAAACACCAGTGCCTTCCGGCTGTGCTAGAAGCTAGGCATAGGCATGGCGCCGGTCTCGTAGGGCTCTGCACCTGGGCGATGATGTGAACACAGGATCTAACTGGGCATCCGATGTTTAAATAACGTTTATATGATTTATATGGGTTGATATCCCATTGTATGGCACGTTCAATGGCAAAATCTTCAAATGTTGATTGATCAATAACATGAAACAAAGCCCCCCGCACTTGTAACGTCCCAAAAAAAGTCCCAGATCAGGGTCCAAGTCGCGAATGTTGTTGGGTTCGGATGCTTTGCCATAGCCTGGATCAACGTGACCTGCCGCAAAAAGATCACAGCAGTCGGGGTCGTCTGGTGTCGCCAATCCAAATGGCTATGGCTTCACAATTATCACATCAAACCCTTCAAGAAAATATCACCACGAATTCTGCAGGTCTACACCCCAATTTTGACCCGTACCGTAGTACCGACGGTATCTTCTTTAAAAATGTGCCAAATTTCTTCCATGCGGCCGCCTCCGAAATCTCCTTTTCCGCCACCGCCACCTCCTTTGCCTGCTGTTGCACCGGTGACCTTGGTGGCAGATGGCACCCCCAGAGGCGTCGACGGGACACAGAAGGTCTTGATGTTCTCAACATGTCAATATGTGTCTCAAAGTCTCATTTTTTTTGTTCTTTTTATCCACCATCATGGTGTTTAAGTTAGAGAATAATTTTGAGAAAAAAAACAAAACATGGTCCGTCGCTGGTTTCCAACTGGTTGGGTTTTGATGTCCGTTGATGTCACGATCTCCCCAAGGAAGATCAACGAAGCAGATCTGCCGTCCGAGGTGCGCTGGTGGCCTAGGTGGTCGGCCGTTTTAGGAAGCAAACAACTGGCACAGAGCACATGGAGAGTTTGCAAGATCGAGAAGCTATACGTGCAGATCATTCAAAATCAAATCAACATCATCTTTGATTTCAAGGTTACAGCACGAAAGCGTGCCGTGTCCGTCCAATGTTTGAAATGATTTGCTCAGCCATTCAATGTCTTTGCAGAATCAGCACTGAGCAATTTGCTGTGTATTTGTTCTTCTGCGCATTCCACTGGGCCTGCAATCCATTTCGCTGTGGCAAGTCCCTTGTCCTTTGATGTTACCCAAAAAATGCTAAGAAAACATACATCCCTCGCAACAAAGACCCATGTGTCCAACTATGTACAGTATATACCAACACTAGCTGGTTCAAACACCTATTTTTTTCATAGACACCAACCAAGACAGACTACTTAGGGCCCTAGGGGTGCATCCCAGTAGTGGGTAGTAACTATATCACACTATTATACCTCAGTTGTATTATATAAACATATAAATGTGGAATATTCTCATATGTGTATTGGTATTACTTATAGTATATAATATATGATATATAATATATGTATATGATAATATAATATATATATATATAATATATATATATATAATATATAATATATATATATAATATATAATATATATAATATATATAATATATAATATATATATATATAATATAATTTATATAATATATATAATACATATAATATATATATATTATTATATATAATATAATATATAATATAATATATATATATTATTATATATAATATAATATATATATATATTATTATATATATTTTATATTATAAATATACAAGATATAATATATAAT
>Ga0126342_10008772_pt1 | contig 18109 bp, 12 predicted proteins | sample Cyp1metagenome_FD_92528 | JGI IMG/M metagenome (GOLD analysis project Ga0126342, IMG submission 92528) | Coral microbial communities from Lord Howe Island, Old Settlement Bay, Australia - Cyphastrea 1 metagenome | ecosystem: Host-associated > Invertebrates > Cnidaria > Coral ... | reverse complement strand
TTTTGGGCTTTTCATTGAGGTATCACAACCAACACAATCCTCAGGATCTGATCATTCTTCAAGATGTGATGAGGGACGTGATTAACTTCGAGACAGAACGCCCGAAGGGAAGGAGTGCAGCTCAGAACCATTTTCTATGCTTGCTTACTCTGGGATCGACAATTGAACGCCACAAGACAAGTGCTCGAGGTGACGCAAGGTCTTGCGAAGATTGGCATTTGGACAGAAATTCAAACATCGATTCTTCAGACATTCGACATCCCACAAGGAATCCTGATTGGACTAGGCTACAACGTTTCAATTGCGGACGAAGGTGCCAGATATTCTGAAAAGGAAAGACGCCATGCTTGCCACAGCCAGATCAAAGATTTCATTACGACATTGACTGAGACGCAAGGTGGAACTGGCGGCAACCTGCACAACTTCGACAGATGGGACGTGCCCCTTTCGTTCAATGATGGAAGAATGCCTGATGAACTAGATGCATGGAACAATGAAGAACCATCATGGGCACAGGAAGGAGGACAGAGTGCGCCTGGTGGAACAACGTTTCAAAGTGGATCACAGTCACAAGCCTCGGCACCGCCGGGAAGTACAATTCAACCGAAGAGGATGCCAAGACCATCTACGAGCGGTGGAGCCACATCGTCTTCACAATCTGCCTTCCGAACCGGACCTGGACCTGGACCATCGAACGAACAAACAGGACCAGAGAAGGACAAGGACCAGACCCCAAAAGAAGACTGGGTGAAGAGGACGAAACCTTCGAATGTGGAAGTGCGTATCCACGCTGCTAAAGACTATGCCCGTCAAGAACAACGAATATCTTTTCTGAGGTCGGGTAGAGAATTCATCATCTCCACAGTAGAGGGCCCTCACTCCACACATACGTATGGGGCAAATCTGGCATGGAGACAGTATCTGAGACGATTGACCTTTCATGCAGCACTATCTTTCAACATTCTAACTGAAGGACAACTGGACACCCAGATGATCAACGAAAATGATCATGAATGGTTGAAGCTCTACCACTATATCATCACGACCGCTGAATTTGTCAGGTGCAAAGGATATCCAGTGACGGAGATCTTAGCCATGCTGACACTAGGTATCCAAGAAACAGTGGAGGGCAGCATCCGCAGGAAGCTCAAGAGCCTGGGGAACCAGATTGGACAATTCATCATTGGGAAGCCCTGGATTGACACATGGGATGAACTGGGAGGACAGGTGAGGAAGAACAAATGCCTTATCTTGACTGATTTGACATACCAGACGAAGTCAAGCTCAAAGACCACTCACGACATTGAAGCAGGTCTCAACAACGTGGGCGTAGCATTCGTCAAAGTCTATCAGCTCCCCTACGAATCCCTTGAGAATACTGAGGCATTCCTGCAAGTTGCGAGAGAAGCATTGAATTTTCTCCGCACCAATGCTGATTCACTCCCGAACATCACCGTACATGTCTGGATCTCATTCGCATCATTGATCAAAGGACAGACTCGCATATTGGTCCCTGAAGAAGGCTATGTCAGAAAGCTGGCTGACATCATCAATGAGATCAGCCAATACCCACCACTTCCGATCTTCGTCAACATCTTGAAGGACGCCAGGTTCTTTGGATCCCAATCATCGATTGTTTCCATTGCCGAGGAGTTCGCAGAGATTTTGAGAAGCAAAGGTATCATGCATTCCACTCATGAGAGATTCTGGAAACAGATTTACGCATGTGGATCCGAGCCTTTCTATTGGAAACAGGGTGATGGCAAAGAAGTCATATGGGCCATATTGGAGAAATCCTTGATGCGGCAAAAGATTTTCCTTCATTGTGCAATGGATCATAACACAGTCCATGAGCTGAATGAGGAATGTGTTCATGTGAAGAATACGGGTTTTGACTTAGAGACGATCAAAAGATGCACCGATCACCCAAGAGTCATCCCGAACCTCCGCACCAAAGAGACCACAGATGCGCAAACTGGGTCAGCTGAAATCATTGGAGGGATGAAGCACATGAAGGACTCCGGTCAAAGAAGGGCATGGACAGACATCCGACGAGGTGTTTTTACTCCAGAACCCTTGACCGATATGGATGAACATTGGATCGAAGTGACCGAACGTTCCGAGATGATGTGCGATGTCTGCAAGAGTTTCATCTTTGGCGACCGCCGGATGGACACCAATACTGAGAATCGCACGAGTTGTCTGAACTGCGCGAGCAATTGGACAAGGTCTGGAACTTATATGGTGCTGAAATCATTGGCATGGACGAGTTCTCACAGGACGCTCGTGTTGCTGCGAGATTGCTCAATGTTTACAACAGCTGCATTGACTGGCGAGAGATCCATGCAGAAAAAGATCTGAAAGGATTCCTGTTGGCAGCAACCCTTGCAATGCTCACTGGATACCAGACATCAGGTGACGTCCTCAAGCAAGTATCTCATCGAGGTGCTATCCGCATGCCTGCCTACATGGTGAAAGGTAAATGCAGACGATACCTACTATCCCAATTTACCGTTCAACGTGAAACACGCTGTGTAGAGAGGGATGACGGTACCCGCACCATCCGATGGTTTTATAGATTGCTTTGGGATGGAGGGAACGTAGCATACAATGACTACATGAAAACGGTGCTGACCAAAGAAGAGGTTGAATCAATCCTACCTCCTACAGCTTCTGCTGAATATATTGGTGACATCTTTGAGTTCTGGCTTGGGATGCTTGAACTGGGAATCCAGTTCCCCACAATGTTCGAAGGATGGGGGGCAAACATCGATAGTTGCCTCCCCGGACTTGAAGAATCCTTCTGGCTATTTTGCAACTCGTGTCGCCATGCAGACACCATCAACACGGAGCGCAATCGATCAAGGAAGGCATACATCCCACCGGTCGAGAACGCAATGGTGACTGCAATTCTGAAAGAGGCAAAGGTATTTGATCTCCTCCTGCAAAGTGAAATCACGAGGATGCCAGTCATTCCAACAGCGAACTACGATGACAACCCTGAGATGATCCAGATTTCATCCAGTGAAGGTGAAGAAGAAGATGAAGTTGAAGAACCAGAAGAGGACCCTTCGTCGCCGCCGGCGCGAGGCTCTCGAATGGAGCAAGCTTCAGGTGAGACAGATGCTGGGGGTGACGACATCGAAGTTGATGATGATGAAGAGGACATGGGGGGTCGACCTTCTGAGGCAAAGAAACGCCGAACTGAAGTCCGAAGCATCCGTGATCAGTTTGAAAAGATGGTTGCAGAAGCGTCAAATGTTCGATATTGTCTGGTTTGTGGAGGTGATCACAACCTAGATGAATGTCCTGCACAAGACAGTGAACCGATGATTGATGCAATCATGCGCATGAGACTGATGATGGAACAGCAATCGAAGTCCCCATCTTCTTCAGAGAAATCAAGAGCGGCTACCAGGGGAAGAAAGGACAAGCTCCCAAAGAAGGGGATCATGCCTGAAGGAAAGAGATGGAGAAGAACGAGATTCACCGAAAAGGAAGAAGTGACCAAGAGCTTCTACAGCCAACCCGCCTACATGTACGAGATTGGTGATCGTGAAGAAGGTGGGTCATTCCTTGTGAACGGCATCGAAGTCCATCCTCCAGGTCAAGGTGTGAGAAATCGCCAGGAGCTCGATGCCCTCGTGGAAAGAGCAGCTGAAGAATCTCCACCAGTACTGCCCTCAATTCAGGAGCTGAATTCAATAAACCCCAAAAGCAGTGATGAATTCCAAAAATGGATGAAAGCTCAACGAGATGAACATGGAAGTAGCTGGAACTTCAGATACCTTCAACCCTACACATATGGCAATGACATTGGCACTCTCCAAATGGCCCGACTATCCGGTGAAGAATACGTTGGTCATGGATGGTGCGACGTCAGGACATTTGCCGAAAATGAATGGATGGGAAGGAAATGGGAAACACCTCAATGGATGATTGACTTGTCAAAGAGGTTCAATGCTGCCCTTCGTCACTCTGTGGGCTGTGTCAGGGACAAGAAAGGACACACTGGCATTCCCTGCGATGAAGCTGGTTGGGTCAATGTCGAGCAGATCATGAAGTACGACCATATCTGGAAGGATGGACATACCCTAGCAGGAACATCAGAACCCGATTACGAGATCATCGTCAGAAGGTGGGATTCGTTCCAGAAGATCATCTTTACTGAGTACAAGCAAACGAAAAGGATCCGAGCACAAATCCTCGGATTGAAGGTCACAAAAGGTGCATTGGAAAGAACCCTGAGATTGAACAATGCATTCACGAAGAGGATCAACCGACAAAAGTTGAGGATCGAGATAGGCAACGATGATCGAGAGATCTGGCTTTGGCCTGTGGCGGTCAGAGCGCCAATGGCTCACTCCAGGACCCTAGGTGGAGTTCAAATCGATGACAGCAAGACTTCTTATTTGATGAACCCTGGTGTCGGATATACACTCGGGGGAGGTTTCCATTGCACAACATTTGAGTGCATAGCACAGATCTTCCGAGAAGGATTACGCCCCGGAGGAGGAGGAGACCGAATCAACACTTTCTTTGTACCATTTGCACCATGGGATGACAGGAGCAAATCGGTGTTGAGGTTCAGAAAGATCGATGGTGCAGACCTTGTCTACATCTACATGACATATGAATCTCTCGCCAAGTTCTCTCCACGTGTTTCAGCTGATGGACACATCCTGGTGCAACAGACGATTCCATTCAATTCCTTTGGTGCAGTATGGCATTATGACTGGAAAAGTGGAGAATTCTATCGTCTCATGATCACAAAGGGATACGAACAGCTTGTGCTCTCTGTGAAAGGTGCAAAGAAGATTGCAACCATCGATCGATTTGATAACCTCATCGAGAATGTAGTGCCTGATGAATCATCTCCGGATTTGAATGAGCTCCGAAAACTCATTGATATCAAATCGGCACATCAAAGCTACTCATGTAGACTTTTCCCAACACATCAAGATTGGAATGATGCAATCTCATTGCTCGCACTTACTCATCGCCGCATCGCCCGAACAAGGAAGGTCACAGACTATGCCCAGCTTGTTTATGTGAGACTCCATCTGTGCTGGCAATTTGTGTTATCTGTAAAGGATACCTGATCAGCCATGGCTTCAAGAAGCGTGTCAAGATCACCATCGCCAGTGTTCCGACTGCTGAACAACGTTCGCAAGAGGATGATGTCAAGGATCATGTCAAGCAAACATGGGAGAAGATCAAGATCGACCTGACCAGCGATGATGATGATGATGGAAACATCGAGCAAGGTGATGATGATGTTGAGATGAAGAGCCCACCAGAAGAAAGCCAGCAAGGCAATGACGATGCGGGCCAAAAGTCCGATACTGATGAGCTCAAATCGGAGAAGAGAGATTTCAGGGAACAAGATGAAGTTGATGACTTCCTCAATGAAGAACGTGAGAAAGCCGAAACCATCGAAGAAGAGGGAGCAGATGATGCAAACATTGACATTGAAGAATATCAAGCCGATGAAGCAAGAAATGTCTACATTGCATACCCTGCTTGGTTGAATCGAGTAGAATTCGGATCGAAAGTCTTACCATCCGAACCTTGTACGATTGGTGATGCACAGCCCGAACTCATCAAGATCTTGTTGCTACAAATGGGAAACAACATACTCAAGATTTACAAAAACTTCCAACGGAATTTCTGTGAAACGACTGAGTCTGGATGGCAACAATTTCAGAGGAACCCACAGTTCAGGTTGGACCTTGACCCAAAAGTGCCGTATCTTGGTGAAGACGATGACGGATACCTCATTGAACCCACGGATGACCAGATGAGGGAACTTTACCAACAAATCGGCAATCCTGGATCGAAAGACGATATGGGTGAAGATGGCTTCGTCAACGCATATCACGGATCCCTTATCTTCAAGAAGTTGGTCACCTATGTGCTAGAATGTGGCTATGCATTCTCTGACCTACAACATTTGTTCAGCGACGAGAGCATCGAACCACTGACAAGAGGTGACACTGCCGAAGAAGAAATGAAGAAGTCAACAAAGGCCCGTGATTCACTTGACGCACAATCAACCTTTGTCAGACGAGTCATCGCTGGAGCATACAAAGTGAACGCTGTATATTTCTTCAGAAATGTGGATTTTCAGTACACTGTAACTACGCTCAATCCTGTCGATATCCTATGTGCTTGTCGACCACAGCTCAGACGTATCTCTGTACGACGAACTGTTTGAGAATCAAAACAACTGATAAATCAATGCATGTAATCTGGTGAAGGATTTGTCTGTATCATAAACATTAAATATTACCTACATGTAAACCTATAATATCGACATGTAAGAACATCCTTGCATTCTCAACTCATGCCTGAAACCGCCTTTTGTTGGTAGCTCCCGGTGTTGAACCCGCACAGCTCCATGGCGTTGAGTGTGATTTCCTGATCTGTCTCGTTTCCAATGTACAGTGCGAACGCATCATCGAGAACCAATGCAGGCTTTGCCCTTGAGGCGGCAACATAGGCTTTCCTTGCAAGGCATCATGGACACAGAACTTGGTGAATCGAGCTTGGGTCTAGGACTTAAAATCACCCTAAGCTGCAGGGGCTTTACAACCAAAACATCAAGACAACCTTTGCCGAGCAGTCAAATGATGGCCATTATATAATTTAAAACTTGCCCGCAGGCCTCGTCACATTGAAGGCAGATTCGGCCACATGTTCCTTGTCCAGCAATCTCGTGATATCCAAGAGCTGACCTCCACCGTCAATGCTGTAGTCTGGGCGACCAGTGGCCCGGGCACCCGAAGTGGAGGAAGCTTGCCCTGCCCCTCGCGATGTCTGACGATCTGCATCTGGGAGCTCCTGGATCAGCTCTTTTTCCATTGCCAGCACATCTGCATGGGATTTGGTGCCCTCTGCAAACTTCTGCAAGAGCGATGCTGGAAATCCTGGAGCGTTGTTGCACCAACTGAGAAGCTCAAGGCTAGGCTCTGGAAGAGGTTCAGTTGGTCGCCTCTTTGGCGGGGCTTGATCTGAACTGTCCCAACTGTCATAGACCTTCTTCTCAAGCGCGGCCTGGCAATCACGCTGCTCCTCGCGGAAGACGCCGATGTAATACACTGGTGGGCGCTTCACCGGCCGCTCAAGCATCCGCTCCAAAACTGCATGCCCAAACTCTGCATACCTGTCGCTACGCTTGGTTTGAAAACATTCACTTTGAATTTCACAAACCCCAGTGCAACCTACAGCTGACGAATCCAACTTGTCATTAGAAACCGAAAACTACTCTGACATCCTAAGTCCTGAGCTTCTTGACCTCTTCTGGGGATTGCATCCTTAAGAAACCATCTCATAATGGAACCCTTCTTACCCTTAGTTACCATCCACCCAAACCCTCGTGAGCTAGTACTTAATCCTGTCTAACGTGGGGCTGCCATATTTCAAACCATGTTTGGGGGCCAGCCAGCTTTAATTGGTAATTCTTTCCATTATTATTTGCGGAAATGGAGGTGCCACCCTTCTGTAAATATAACGCTGAAAATGCAAAGACAATGCGCACCCACAGACCACAAGCCCATGATGCCTGTTGGCTAGACAGTCAGCAAAAATGACAATGCCTCCATCCTTCCAATCCATGCACGGAGATACGAATTGAGGATTTCCTGGTGGCATGGGATCCCTTTCCTCAGCACTGACAGCATGCACGTTTGACAGAGAAACTCAAATTCTAGCGCGGCAACTCGATACTGTTGGCCTTGTGCATGCAAGACAGATGAGACGGATAGTTAAAACAATGCCTCCGAAATTATAAATTCCTGACATGTACTTTTCTTGAAGCACCTGTTTGTGGAACCTGCGGAACAGCCACAGCACTGTTCCGTTCTTGCAGCAGGGCCATGACGACTGTCTGGATCGTATGCAATCATGTCTGTGCACTTGATGAGGGCGCACGGGCCGATCAGACCTTTGGACACGGCAGATGCGGCCTGCCATGCACTCCCCTGTGAATGATCAACGCTCGTCACGAAGAAGCAAGGATGATTGACACACCGCTTGTCGTTCGCATGGTTGCCAGTCTTGTTGAACATGAGGGCCACAGGCACAGTGATGTCCATCTTGCCCTTCTTCAGAGCATCTTCCAACATGCGTCTGTGTTTGATCCATGCATCCGTCGTGGTCTGGGACTGAATGACTGGAGTCTGGCAGTGCCCGCCATTGTTGGGCGACATCGCACGCAAATTGGTGAAGGTGTTCAAGCAATTCGTCACATAGTGGGCATTGCTTGGCCACACACACGTGTCCAAACCACAAAGCACAAACCTTACGCTGGGAAGGTGGCTGGCCCGAACACGTGACAATGCAACCAACTGTGGACTAGTTACACGATAAACAATAGACTTGACAAAGCCAAGAGCCAATTTGTCAATGTCCGAGTCAATGACCTTTGAAACAGAAATCACGACTTGATGGGCCCAGAAAACTGACACTATTTAGTCGCAGGAACACTCTGGAGACCCCTTCGCTTGTGGACCACTTTGAGATGAAGCCGGCGACCTCTGTGAATGCATTGCCCACTTGAGTCACTTGAGATGCATCCTGTGTCTTCGGAAAGATGCACTTCGCATATTTCTCCATAAAGTCCCTTGTGTAATCCTGTCCCTTCCTCAGCTCCAAGAATATCCAAAAACTAAAAGTGGGCGAATGGACCAAAAAAAGCCAGCAACTCAAATTGGCGACAAAGACCCAAAAAACGGATGGGGAACTAAGAGGACAACCGTCTAAAACTTCGTTAAAAGTATCTTTTGCCTGTCGGCCACGTACTTTTTGCCCAAAGCCGCCTCTCTGGCTGAATGTGCTTGGTTTGGCAGACGGGCCCGAAGCACTTCCATGTCTTTCCAGAACATGTGTTTGATTTGGTCCACCTGCGCAAGATTGACTTTCTCTGCCAGATCACGTTCGGTCTGCTGTGCCTCCCGCATTTTGCGCTGCTCAATGCTCGCGATCATGTTCCTGTGCAATCGGCATGTGGAAGCCTGGGTGAAATTTAGGGGCTGGGCTGGGGCATCTGAAACTGCATGTCTTTCCAGATTCCCAATCAAGTCCTGACGAAAGGCACATTCACCAGAGCGATGGGCGGGACGTTCGTCTCAAGAAAGCTCAAGATGTCCCCGTCCAAGATGCCAAGCCGGAACTGATCCAAAAGTCCTGGAGCTGCATCTTTGTAGTCCTTCTGTGGGACACTGGCCTCCAACTGCTGCATGATTGCCAGAAATCCACCTGACACGGCATGCACTGCCCATGCATCCTTGTAAAGCCACGGCTTCGTGACACCGCTGCGATCCCAGTCTCCTTCAAGACGTTCCAGGAAGATTTCAACCTCCCGGCCGGGCCGAACAAAATAATAGTGTGACGGTTCGCCCATCTCCCAAACAAGAGCCTAATTTAGACCCTGGAAAACCATTATTTCTGCCGAATAACAAATTGTTTGTCAGCAAGGTTGGTGAGCTCAGACTGCCAAGCTACAACCGATCCCGTCTGGCCCGAAGACCAGCCACTGGCGCATCCCGCGCGACCGCACGGCCGTGCAGAGCTTCTTGACCATTGCCGCATCAATCTTGGTTTGCAAATTTGACACTGCCTTGGCTCTTTCTCGCCAATCTGAAGTTGAGATGTCGAAAAAGTGCACGCCGTTGTGGCGCGAAGCACGTTTCCAAGTCAAAATGTACAAAAAACACCATGCCCGGACCACTTTTGGAAGTTGAGATGTCGAAAAAGTGCACGCCGTTGTGGCGCGAAGCACATTTCCAAGTCAAAATGTACAAAACACACCAGGTGTGGACCACTTTTGGGAGTTGAGATGTCGAAAAAGTGCACGCCGTTGTGGCGCGAAGCACATTTCGAAGTCGAAATGTGAAAAGCACCAGGGGTTCGGACCACTTTTGGAGGTTCAGATGTCGCTTCGCTTCGCTTCACTACACTCCACTAAACTAAATTACACTACACTACACTACATTACACTCCACTACACTCCACAACACTACGACTACAACACTACACTCCACTACACTCCACTACACTCCACTAAACTAAATTACAGTACACTACACTACACTACATTACGCTACACTACACTACAGTACACTACACTACATTACCTTCCACTACACTTCACTACATTACACTCCACTACACTCCAACTACAACTACTACAACTACAACTACTACAACTACAACTACTACAACTACAACTACACAACTACACAACTACACTCCACTACACTCCACTACACTCCACTACACTCCACTACACTCCACTACACTCCACAAGAGTCCACTAGACTCTACACTACATTACACACTACGCTACACTCCACAACACTACAACTACACAACTACACAACTACACTCCACTACATTACACTACGCTACATTCCACTACACTACAACTACAACTACAACTACAGAACTACACTCCACTACACTACACTACACTACTTTACACTACACTACACTACCTTCCACTACACCTCACTACATTACACTACACTACAGTCCACTACACTACAGCTACAACTACAACTACACAACTACACTCCACTACACTCCACACACTCCACTAGACTCCACTACAGTAAATCACACTACACTACATTACACTGCACTTCACTCTACTACACTACACTACCTTCCACTACACTTCAGTACATTACACTACACTACACTCCACTACACTACAACTACACCTACGACTACACAACTACACTCCACTACGCTCCGCTACACGAAATTACACGACACTACACTGCAGTACAGTACACTACACTGCATTCCACTACACTCCACTACACTACACTACATTACACTACACTACACTCCACAACACTACAACTACAACACTACACTCCACTACACTACACTACCTTCCACTACACTTCAGTACATTACACTACACTACACTACATTACACTACACTACACTACCGTCCACTACACTTCAGTACATTACACTACACTACACTCCACTACACTACAACTACAACTACAACTACACAACTACACAACTACACTCCACTAGACTCCACTACAGTAAATTACACTACACTACACTACACTACACTCCACTACACTACATTACACTACACTACACTCCACAACTCTACAACTACAACTACACAACTACACAACTACACTCCACTACATTACACTACACTACAGTCCACTACAGTAAACCTACAACTACAACTACAGAACTACACTCCACTACACTACACTACATTACACTACACTACACTACCTTCCACTACACTTCACTACATTACACTACACTACATTACACTACACTACAGTCCATTACGCCATAAGTACAGAACTACAGAACTACACTCCACAACTACAACTAGAACTACAGAACTACACTCCACTACACTCGACTACACTCCACTACACTAAATTACGCTACACTACACTACATTACACTGCACTCCACTACACTACATTGCACTACACTACACTACCTTCCACTACACTTCAGTACATTACACTACACTACACTCCACTACAAAACAACTACACCTACGACTACACAACTACACTCCACTACACTCCACTACACGAAATTACACTACACTACATTACACTACACTACACTACGTTCCACTACACTCCACTACACTACATTACACTACACTGCATTACACTGAATGACACTGCACACAGATAGACAGGTAGACAGCTAGACAGATAGACAGATGAAAGAGAGAGAAAGAGAGATAGATAGATAGACAGATAGACAGATAGATAGATAGATTGATAGGTAGATAGACAGATAGATAGATAGATAGGTAATTCGAGGAAAGAGAGAGAGAAAGATAGATAGATACATAGATCGCTAGATAGATAGATACATAGAAGATAGATAGGTAGGTAGGTAGATAGTCAGAGAAAGAGAGAGAAAGAGAGGAGACCTCACGCACCTTTTAGTCCATCAGTGGATTCGCTCTGCCATCCCTCATTCACAACAACCAATCTCTCCTATAGGTTTCCTATTTTTGAAACTTCCGCCACCGCCTTGTGCGGTACTACTGGTAATTTCTCATGAACTCATCAAGAGCTGCCTTGTTCAGAGCATCCTGAGACAGCTTCTCCTTCCAGTACAACTCAGCTTTGTTCACATTCATTGCCAGCTCAGATTGCAAAGCCCTGAGCTCATCCTGCTCATCTTCCATGTTGTCAGCATCTTTCCTGAGCCTGGTGATTATGAGTTCCTGAGTTGCAGCTGCCTCCTCAAGTAGAAGCATCTTAGACCTCATCTCCTCAATCAGTTCAGGTACATTGTCCAAGCCACTGAGCCTCTCAGGTGATGCTGAGCTGTCCAGGAGCTTCTCAATCTCATTGCTGATGTCCAGCTTGTGGAGTTGAGACCTGACTTAGCCCTGAGCACCATTGGCAGTCCTGATAGGCTGAGGCTTCCAAACTGGTGTTCTGGTTGAAGCTGATGAAGAAGCAGCTGCTGCTGCTGCTAAGAATCCAGCTGGTGCTCATCAGGCTCAGGAGGCTTGAGCTGAGCTTTTCTGAACTCAGGGGCTACAAATGCACCCCAAGGCAATGGGTCCATTCTGAGCACCTCAGTAGGATATCTTTGAACCACTTCCTGAGACCAGCCATTGTGATCCTGCAGGATTGCAACTGGTGTCCATGAAAAAATGATAACTGTAAACACCAAATGGGGCACTAGTGACCGGAACTGCACAGCGGTCTTTTGACACCAAGAACACTCGTGAGCCTGTCAGGGGCCCGGCGATACATCCATATGGCAATGTGTGAGCAAGTGCAATCTGTACACTTTACACTCGTCAAATTCTCTGTTGCGCTTGCTCACTGGAAAAAGGCAGGTTGGTAACTCGTAAGTTCCGCCACCAACTGCGAACGTGAATCACCTTGGTGAGGACGTCAGCCCATTGATCACCTGTGGGAAGCCACCTCAAAGTTTTGCCCCCAGGAATCAAATGTCCCCAGTAGTTGGCCTCGGCATTGACCATCGCTCTCAGGGCCGTGAGGTCGACCACTAAGCGTTTCTCGCTAGGTGCTTTGGGTCCTCCCACCCTGTGCACATTGTCATATAGAGATTTGCAGTCAGTGAGCGACACGATGGGAAACAGTTGTCGGGCGCAATCTTCTTGGGCTCGGGCTGGATCTGCATGTAGGGCACCAGCTATGAAAGATCTGAAGGTGAGAGCTTCTTCCCATCCTTCAAGCCCTGCCATCGTCTCAGCTGCGAAGGTACTTCGGCATACCCTGGGACAGGCATGAGACCTCCAGCCTACCACAGCAGTAGGACATTGTTTGCCATCAATGGCAGCCTTGCTGCTCATCACCAGCAGGTGACCAAGTTGTGAGTATACTCCTTGACCATGAGCGGCAGCCACGTCAGCAAGGTCGTCAACCTCTGGGTCGAAGGGTGCGTTGGCCCAGGCGGCGTCATGGCACACCATGAGAACCAAGTCTGCAAGGTTCTCCGCAATCTTCACGAAGCGTAAGGGTTCCTCCTTGGCAGACTGCGCCATCTTGACCAGTCGGTTGGTGGCTTTGACATCCTCATATGTAGGAGTTTTCTGTCGCCTTTGGGCCAGCGACACTCCCGCTTGGAGGTCGGGTCTCGTCTGAGACGACAACCAAGACAATGCACCAACCGTGCTCATATTGTCTTGGAGCGTCACCTGATCGGCCAAATCATCAGGATCGACTCCTTTTGGAATCTCCACGGTCTCAAGCCTGGAGTTCACATAGGAGGTCTGGTGGAGCTCGATGGCCTCTTTGGTCTGTTTGATGGTAGCACCAGTGTAGTCGAAGGTCCCGGCCTCCCACTCAGAGATCGGGAAAATGGTAGAAAGTGCTTGTTGTAGTTGCTCCATCTCAGCATGTGGTGCAGCCACAAGTAGATCATCGACATGAGTGATCAGAGCTCCCCGCAGACCGCCGTGAGGATCGCGAAGTGGTAGGAAACAAGGATCAAATTCGTGATGAGATAGTCGTAGTTCCACCCCATCGACGATGATCTTCATGTTGCAAAGTTAAAGTTCCTTAGCCAGTTTATCCCACCAGAGTCGTGGTGAGTTCGAAAGGCCGAACACACCTTTCACAATCTCCACAAGTGAGCCAGCAGGAACTCCAGGAAGACCGCGCTTAGGAACTTCGAAGTAGAGCCCTCGCTTGAACTCGACCCCGTTGAGAAAGGCGGCTTCGACATCTCCAGCTGCTAGTTGCCAACCAAACTGTGCTGCCAGAAACAGGAGCGTGATGAGGGAACACCGCGACGCTGTTGGAGCTTCGGTGTTGATCATTCCATGGCGTAGATCAGGGTCGCGATGTCCTCCTACACAAAGTCTTGCTTTGGCCTTGGGGCCAACTGTAGAGTCTTCCCGTCGTTTGGCAGCATGTTTGTCCCGGTAGGCAAACCGGGCGTTGAGAATCCTGTTGGGGTGAACTTTTGCGCGAAGAAGTTCTGCATCCTCAGGTGGATGAACCCGAACCGCCTCGTACTTGATGTGTTCCTCCCATTGCTTGGCCTCTGCCTCCACATAGAGATGTCGCTCCTTCTCTGGGATGTCGTCCCACCGGATCTCCTTGTCCACCTGCTTGATGACTGATCGCGGAGTTCGTCTCTCTGCGACTAGGGCCTGCCGAGCTGGTGCTGGCGTACCAGCCTCCTCAACCTCCTTGTCTACCAAAGCTTCAAAATCGTCATCAGGAACCGGGGGCAAAGGCCTCTCTCGGGCTCCTTGCTCTGCACCGCCAGGAGGTACTGGTCGTTTATGCATCCTCACTGTGCCCTTTGTCCGGACACGTCGTTCTGGCACTGTGTCATAGTTGACGATCCTCTTTGCATGCATGGGTGCGGTGGCATCTGCAAAGATGTCCTCATCCTCACTGTCCTCGAGGCGATGTGTCAGTCTCATGAGGTCGTCCTTGACCGCCTTAGTCTGGAAGGCGGTGCCCAGTTCCTCAGATTCTGCAGGTCGGAGGTGTTCAGCTGCACATAATATGCAGCGGCCCCCACGTGATACCCAGTAAGAGGCACCCTCTTTACCGACTACCACACCAGGTCCTATCCATTCACCTGCGTTTTGTCGATGGCGAGCTTTGCCTCCCGTCGTCTTGTCGACCCGGAAGATGTAGACGTAGTCGCCCTGTTCGAAGATCTCATTGTTGGTGCGAGGTCGGCCTAGGACAGCACGTTTCAATGCGTCGTCGGCCTGGGTCTGGATAAAAGACTGCCTCGCTGCTTGTCGTATGGTCTGCTTCCTCCTCCAGAGCTCATCAGGAGATCGAAGTTCTTCTCTCTGATGCAGGCTGTCCTCCTCGTCCAAGAAGGCATCACCAGTTCTGGGCTGAGATCCGAACAACCACTGGGCTGGCGAGTAGCCATGCTTACGGCGTAGATTGTTCTTGGCAGCTGCCACCATAGCCAGCGTGTAGTCCACCTCCTCAATGGAAGGTAGGGAGTGCTTCACTGTGCGGTCCCACATGGCTCGGAACCACTCTCCCTGACGCTCGATGGCACCCGCTTGCCAGTGTGCTTGGCCAACGATGTATTTCACATGTGTGCCACCCATCTCCACACCATCGGTGAACTCCTTGAGGAAGCCCCTCTCCAGGTCGCAGGACAACCTCAATGGCGGGCCAGCCCATCCAAGCCAACAGTCGGTGAACGTCTTCAAGAGGTCCACTGACAAGCGGCCGTTCAGGCGCTTGACCACATGGTAACCTGTGGCCAAGTCCAAAACTGATAAGATCTCAACCTTTTCATGCCCATCAAGGTACAAGTTGAGGGTGTCGACGGCCACTTCTTGGTTAAACTCAAGAGGTCTAACCAGTTTTGCGGGTCTCCGCGTGGCTGGGTTGGACAGCCTGGCACAGGAGCTGCATCTAATTGACTGAGCAGCCTTGACAGCAGCTTCGTTTGCACCTGACAGTTTCAGATGTCGTGCAAGGTCATGGTTGGATGGGTGTCCAAGATTCTGGTGAATCCTGCGAAGTGCCCGTGCCAGAGGTATGGGGACATGGCCAGGAAGCTCAATGCCGGTCATCTTGTGCTCCACGTAATCGTCAGCTTCCGGCGGGGCCCCTCCCTCGGCAACGAGGGCATTCCAGGTCTTGTTGGACGCATCGGTCTCGGAGGCCCAGATGCTACGTCTCTGGTGGTCAAAGCCTTGTACCACCGCTCGGCAAAATGCCGACGTATATATTCCAGCTGCCTTGGTATTGCGGCCCTCTGTGGGCGTGTGATGATGCCCTCCATGGCAGGAACGGTCTAGTGCCGTCAGTAGCTTGGGGTCAGAGGCTACAATCCTTGTAGGTTTCCTGAGCCTACCGCCATCCGTGGCGGCCCTCAGGTCATAGCGGCACATGTCAATGTCGGAGTAGACCATAAAGTTGGTCTCCATAAGGCTGCTCATGGAGTGATCATCCCACATTTCGGAAAAACGGTGGTGTTCAAACATCACTTCCCCCCCATTGGCAATCTGATTCCAGGCGCACTCAACAGCAAAATGAATCAGTCTCCGCTGCTTCTGTCGTTCTCGGCGGAGTTGTTGGCGACGCTGGGCATAGTTGAGCCTCTGCCACTGAGACCACTTCGTGCAAGGGAGTGCTACCCAAAGTAGTTTGGGCTTCCTGTAGTTGATGTCATTGAAGACGCTCTCCTGCTGGTACTGGTCAAAGAGGTCGTGGCCCAGCATGATGTCGCGGGGCTCCAAGACGTTAGGGCCTTGGTGGGCAAACTCTGTAGTCAGTTTCGCTGAGCCCGCAAAGAGCTCAAGCAAGGCAAAGTCCTCAGGCTTCCCTTGGAAAGTGTTCGGCCCCAAGATGGCCTTGCATAGATCTTTGGCAGGTTCCAGGATCGCCTCTTCCAATTCAGCGACCACCGGCGTTGAGAAGGCTACCAAAGTGGTTGCCAAACATGCCAAAGCTCGATGTACAAGTCCTTTGACTCGTTTGCGACGGTTTCTTTTCATCCTCCTCGAAGGTAGGTTCTTGACCTCATCAAAGTCATCAGGGTAGTAGAGCTTGACCTTGGGATAGCCGGTCTCCAAATCCGTCTCATATTCATCAAGGTCGATGGGGTCAGAGGCGTCGTCATCCTCAGAAACCTCGGCATTCTGTGAGTCAAAGCGCTCCTCATGGTCGAAGATCTCCTCAACGTCGAAGGTCTCCTCAGTGGTGATGTCATTCTTGAGGACGTTGACATTCTCAGTGACATAGCCAGTGTGCGCTCCAGTCTTCATCTTCCGCTTCATCTCCTGGAGCTCTTTCAACTTTTGCCAATAGGCCCTCTTTTTCACCCTTGTTTTGGAGTGCTGAACTCTGCCTCGCCGGTCCTCTTCCTCGGCGTCTTCTAGTCCTCGGCCTCTTTCGCTGCCTTCATCATTTGAAGACGACTCTCCATGTCCGCGATCTCCTCGGCCAGGGTCTGCTCCGGTTCGGAAACCATCGAGAAACTGCTGGTCTCGTCTGGGATTGGTCGGGTCCTCGAAGTCCTCTGGTGCTTCTGGGTCTCGTCCTTCACCTTGACTTTCGCCGTCGGAAGCGCTGCGGCTGGCACTGGCAAGGTAGGAGAACGCTCTGGATCCCCACTGCCCGAGGCGACTCCACCGTGACTGGTTGCCGGCTTGCGGGCTTGGGCCCATCGAGCCAGCCGTGCCAGATCCGGTGAGTGTTGCGGATTGGCCGCAACTTCCTGCATTGCCCACGTCAGGTAGGACTCGTTCACCTCGTTGTACTTGTACCGCTTGTAGGAACCGAAGCACACCTTCTCGTTCCCGTCGGGAGGCGTGTTCTCTCGAAGCATCCTCATCAGCAGTCCCCTCGTTGGTTTGGGAGGCAGCGCCAAGCCCTCTGCTTGGCACTTCTCCATCAGATCCTCCAGGCACATGTGCGTGATGCCCTTCGTCTTGTGACTCCCATCGCCCTCCTTCCCTGGGCATCGTCTATTGATCCTAATCAATAGAAACCATAGGTTTTCTATTTGTTTTTTTTAAATCAATAGCTATTGATTTTTTCAATAGAGTGTGTTAAGCAGCTGTTATTGATTTACATGTGCATGGTTCCAATTGATTTCACTATTGATTTCA